>PR_CR_10_Liq_1_inCRDRAFT_1000290_pt1 | contig 32001 bp, 16 predicted proteins | sample PRCRCaboRojoPR_3_FD_10241 | JGI IMG/M metagenome (IMG submission 10241)
GACAGTTCCTCTGTCTTCAGCAATGTACCTGACGCCTTCCTTAACTCTTTTTCTGACAAACTCAGGCAGTATGTAAGTAAGCACTGAGTTGGTTTTTTTAATTTCTTCGTCTAGTTCTTGTCTAAGCTGAAAGTCTTTTCGCTTTTGTTTATCAATGTCGTAGTGCATAATCGCCGAAGTAACTTCGATTCCTAACAGCTTAATTATGAACAAAATAGTTTGCAGAGTTCTGTCTTCGCCCTCGTAGGTTTGTTGGAAGTACTCTAGAACGTAAGCCAATAGTATTAAAAGTCTTGATAAGTTAGTGATGAACGTAGGTAGCCACTCCATGTCTAAAGCTAAGTAAAAAAGAATAGACAGTACCATTGGAACTTCTACTCTTTGAGTGGTCGTAAACAAAACCAGAAACAACTGTATCACCTGCAAGAATACGTTTATCAGCACTCCTATTCTAGAAGTGTTAGTTAAAAAAGTTTTGGTCAAACTGAAAATAGTCATGCAGAAGAAGAAAATGCAAATCAAGTTCAGTCCTAGTGTTCTTACCAAAGAAAAAGGAAAAACAATAGTCCCTAACAAGCTTATAGCCAGCGTAAAGATGAAAGTTGAGAAAAGAATAACTCTGTACTTCTTTATCATCAAACTGGATATTTCTTTCCTGAAGTCTTTTTCTGTGAGCTTCGACCTAAACCTCAAAGTGTACTGGTTGAGGTCGAACTTTCCGTACTTGTTCTTTTTGCTTTTCTTTTTAAGCACTTCGTAGTTGTTTCTGAACTTTATAGTGTAAGTTTCTATTCTTGGGTAGTACTTTTGCCTAAGTTTATAAACTCGGCTGCTTAAGTTCTCGAGTGACTTTTGGAACAAAACGATCTTTAAAAAGTAAGTCAGCACAAAGCAAAGACAAGGACACAGCACTATTGAGAATGTGGAAGTTTGAATAAACTCAAACACTCCTACTTTTTCTTGGGTCAGTATTCCTTGGCTCTTAAGAGTAAGAACCAGAATAAAAGCTACCAAAGAAACAACGTGGGAAAGAACTGTTAAAATATTGATGCAGGAACTCTGCAGTAAGCAAGTGCTTTGCAGAGTCAGCACCACTGAAATAAGTAACTCAGCTTTTATCAACTCCTGGTTTTCAGTAAGTCCACTTGAGTTTACAATAGTGCTGGCAAAAGTAAGTTCAAACAAGCACAAAATGCATCCATGAAGTACTCCTAAAAAGAAGTAGTAAAGCAAGCTTGTTATGTTTAATGGGCTTTTGTCAATAGCAGACTTATGAATCTTAGGGGACTGGCACAGTTTTTCTTTCGTTAGGTCTTGAGCAAACACTCCTTCCACTCCAAAAACTGGAACTAAAAGCAGCTGGCAGCAAAAAAACAAGTCCCAATTTGAAAACAAAAAACCACCTGAAAAGTTAGAGTAAAACTGAAAAAACATAACAACAGTAATAATCAGGGCGTTTTTGTAAGCGTCAAGGTAGATTATTTTTGAAATGTTGTTCAGGAACCAGTGACCATAGCAAAGCACTAGCTCTTTAAGGTCTTTGTACTTTTTGACTTTGATATCAGTAAAGACTCGAGTGTCGCTTAGGTGGTCAGTAATTTCAATGGACACATTGGAGTTCTTCATCAGCCCGTTCCACGAGTAAGTACTCCCCACACTCAGGGTAATGTGGTTTCTTGTAAGGTTGCTTGTGAAAATCTCAGACACAAGTTTTATTGAAAAAGGCTTGATGGCGTAAAAGTTCACAAAGCTTCCAGAAATAAGGAACTCGTAAAGAACTTTGCTGCACTTTTTGCTTTTGCACCCTATTTTGACAACGCTGTTTTCAATGTTGATTCCAAAGTCCCCGATGCAATTTTTAAGGTTCTCGTTCCCAATGGTGTCGGAAAGTTGTGACTTTAAGTTTTTGATTTTCATCATTAAAGGAACTATGGATTTGGAGTAGTTTTTGCTGCCTTCAGGTCGGACCTCTTGGTTAGAAAAGTCACAGAGTCTCGGGTAAATGTAACTTGGAGTATCATTCAGATTGGAGTCCGAGCGCCTTACATTAGACAGTGGGTTTATTTTTGGACTTACAATCTCTGTTAAGTACCTACTTCCTGGCAAGTTGTTTCTAAGTACACTCACTTCTTCTTTTGAGTACACAATTTGGTTGTCAATGGCTCTTTCTAGCTTTTTGTAAAGTTCAAATTTGTTGTTGATTTCTTTAAGTGGCACAAGGTTTTCATAGTCCTTGAACAGTCCTAGTTGGTTTCTTGAGGCACTTAGTTTTTCCTCTTTGTCGTTTGAGAACAACCAAAACTTCAAACCAGCTTCAGTGAGTGCCTGGGAAGCAGAGTTGGCTTTTTCTTCAACGTTATCCTCAAAACTTAAAAAGCCTAACAAGTTTAAGTCTTTTTCGAACTTTTCAAAGACTCCTTTGATTCTGCCAATTCTGTTAACAGGACTTCTTTGGGCACTTTTATACATGTACTTAAAGTTTTGGTACTCTTGTTGACTCAGAATTTTGGACCCAAAAACAACTTGTTCTTGGCCGGTTGACTGGCAGCTTCTTAAGGTTTCCTGTAGTTTAACTTTGAAATGGAGGCTCAGCAGGGGAGTTATGCTTTTTTGGTCTCCCCTTATAAACAATGTTACTTGCTTTGTGGTTAAGTTCTTAACTACTATTCTGAACTTACAGTCCTCTAAAGAAAACCTTTGGTGAGCTGCCATATAAAAGTCAGTTTCTTCTTGGTTGAAACAAAATGTAAACACTTCCGGGTTCTGGTAGTGTGTCCGGACTTGAAACTTACTAGCTGTTTCAAGTATGGCCTTGTCCAAAATAGTGGAGCTCTGGATGTTTTTAAGTGCAGGGTTGTAAGTGTGCTGATTACACATAGCTAAGGCAAGCATGAAGTTGCTAGTGCTATAGTTCTCAAGCTGCTGGAGTTCCATACTGATCATTTCTGGTTCAAACTCAGAGTCGGCAAAAGCTTGGACAGGTATCTGGTTGTCTTCTATAAAAGCAACTTTTGGAATTAACTTTCTAGACTCCAAAAGTCCAGGTTTTTCAATGTGGATGTACTCGGCCCTCCCCAAGTAGTCTAAAGAGTCGCTGTTTATAACCTGCACAGCTTTGCTTGTTCTGTTTATTTTAAGGGCATGCAAGTCCCTTACTGCTGTTACTACTAAAGGCAGTGAAAAAGGAGCTACTAGCATAGAGTGCCCTATTAAAAAGTTCACACTCTGCAAATTATCCTTGTAAGCTGAGCCAACTGCAGCCATTACTGTTGCTAAAACGGCCAAAAATCCCATGAGAAAAAACAAGTAGTTTTTAAGGAAACCTTCGATGGAGGAGACTCCAAGTTTAGGCTGACGAGTATTAAGTCTTAACTTAGTTTCTGCCCCAGCATAAACTATGATTCCAATGAGCCATTCACCTTCTTTAAGCACACTTCCTTCGCCCCCAAAGTTTTTAGTGGTCAGTTTCAAGGAAGTAGGCGACTTTTGAGCTTTATAGAACCCACTGAACTGCTCGTGATTAGGGTCTGGATTTGAAACTTTGATGGTTCCACTGACTTCACTGACCAACATTCCAAGGTTCTCTAAGCTAGCATTCGAAAAAAGTTCTTGGATGTGCTTCACAGGCTTTTTAGGCTGAAGATCCCTTATCCCAGTGAGCTTGTACTCATCCAAAAAGCAACTTTCGTAGCGCGGGTTTTTTGCAATTATAACTAAGTCTGCAGGGAACTCTTGCTCGTCCTTAAGCAAAACAATGTCCCACAACTTAAGGCTGGCCCTTTTTTTTAGCACAAACTGGTCATTTTCCCACGCGAGCACTTCTCGGTTGTTTATTTCAAGTTCTTTTTTCGAAATGCTTCTGAGGAACCACAGCCTTTTGAAAGCACTATACGCTAAAGTCACTCCAAGAACCAGTAGACTGTAAATAAAGCTTTCTGGCTTCTCTTCAGAAAAAGCTGTCTGCCAAAGCACGATTAAAAAAAGCACAATAGTTGAGGGATACTTCCTAAAATGAAGCAAAAAGAAATCAGACGCAAAAGTGTAAAGCTTTGAATCTACTATTTTGAAATCGTTCCCTGTAAGGTAGGATTTGCTTAGATTTTTTCCTTGGAAGTCGAATCTTCTAAAAGTACTTGACGATGAAGAGTTTACTTCCATTTATTACTTAATCAATAACTTCTAGAGAGTTTATATTAAATGGACTGGAAAAAAGAACACTATTACCAATCCTCAGAGTCCGAAGCAGAGGAACCTGAAGCAATTAAGAAGTTGCAAGAAAGAGTTTCTGGAATACAAGAAGAAGACCTCATGCCTGATTTAGAGAACCAGGAACTTGACTTCGCTGAACTGACTCAAGACGAGCAACTGGAACTCATTCAAAGACACTCACCCGAACTTCTGCCCACTCTTTCTACTTACAAACAAGCACTCCAAGACTTCAAAAACCTCAAAACACTTCAAAACTACACACTTACCCCCGAAGGCAAAGCTTATTTCACCACCAAAAGCAAACTCCTCAAACTACTCTTTATGCACCTGAGTTTTTATGTCATGGCCAAAGCAAAAGGGCTCCCTATGGCCAGTCACCCTGTTTTGCAAAGCATAAAACAAATCAAGAAACTACTTAAAAAGCAACAAACCTCAAAAGAAATACCTCAACTCACTGAAGAACCCCAACAAGTCCACACAAACGAAGTGAGGAAAGCTGAAGAAGTCTTGAAAACCAAAGGCATCAAAAAGAAACGCAAAAAGATCGAAAGAAACGTGCGAGTTAAAAACAAAATGAAGTTTTTGAAAAAACTCAAAAAGAGAAGAGCCACTTACGGACACAAAGAAAAAGACTTTTCAGGAGTTTACTCAGGAGAAACTACTGGTATACGCAAAGACTTAGTTAAGAGTGTTAAACTTTCTTAAGTTAGATTATTTTTTCTAGAATGTAAACTCCAGTTTTGCCCCAAGTCATTTTCACCCTTAGGTTGTGCTTTGTTTCAAAAATGTCATTGCAGGGGAAACTCTTCAAAGTTATGAACCTAGCTCCTTTTTTGAGTTCTTTGCACTTTTCCAGAATTGCATCAATCATCTCACTTGGAAAGCAAATACTTGAAGAGTAAACTATGTCTGCGTCTGACCAGTCCAAATCCAAAATGTCCCCTTGGTACACTTCAATTGGTGCACAAGGTATTGGAGTCTCTAAACCTTCTAATGTTTCCTTACAGGCTTCGTGCAAAGCAGGCAACAGCTCTACTCCTTTTACCTTTGCTAATTCTGGAAACATGCAAGCCGCAGTCATCAAGCACTTCCCTGCCCCACACCCTAAGTCCCAAAAGACTTCCCCTGGTTGGGGCTCGCATAGTTCTATGACTGGTGCCATGTGTATGAAGTCAATCTCTCCGTAAGTGAACTCACTGTTGCCTGTAATCTGGAGTCTTTTGCGTTCGCTCTGGGAAATAGAACTACCTTCTAAGTTAGTGAACACACTTCTGAACATGTTGAACTTTTCCATGAACTGAGGCGAAAGTAAAGTTTCTTCAAGCACTTCCCTTCTAGTGATCTTAAAGTGCACAGGAGACTCAGTTAAGTTCTTTACTCCCAAGTAGCACATTTGACTGCTGTACTTCCACTCATCAGTGTCTATACAAAACCTAAGTTCTTCCCCCCTGTTTTCAACGTTTTCAGGAGTGATCTTTAACATGCGGTCAGTTTCTCGAAGAGTAGGTCTTCTGGTAAAGTTCCTTTTCATATACTTGTCAAAGGGGTCCAAGTCCACGTAACTGTCTAGGTCCGAAAGAAACTCCTCAGACTCCAAGCTTTCTTTTTCGTAAAGACCTACACTCCAAGTGTGCTCTTCTTCGTTGGGGTAGTAAAGACTGCTTGAGCACAGCAGAGCTAAAATGCCTCTTCCAGGAGACACTCTAACTTCGATTCTGCTTTCTCCCGCGTCTTCAACAGGGAACTTGAAGTACTTGCACTCCTCTACTTCGCCTTCCCAGCTTTTTTCTAAGTCTGTGCTTTCAGGGGCACTTTGAAGTTCGACAGTAACCTTGAATGTGTTAAGCCCCGTTTTGTAGGCAAGCACTCCAATGTAATAGGTGCCAGGCACATACTTAGGGTCGTCTGGGTGAATTTGTAACTTGTCTGCGCCAATGTTGGTAGACTTCCACGTGTAGTTTTCCTGGGTAACCTCAGGAAACCTGTTCGACACGTAAAGATCCGGGTCAGACTGCTCGTTGCAGGGTTCAGCGCTGTTTGGGATTTACCATATGGTAAGCATGCGAGAAGTGTCCTTGATTTCTAGAGAGAAGTAGGTAAAAGTTTCCTGCATACCTTGCTTTTCAATTGACTGTCCTGGCTCTATAGGAGTTAATTCGGCTGGTGTCTTCTTTGCTAGTAACTCTTGCTCAAAGTTTTCAAGTAATTCCGCCATTAAGTTTATATTTAATTCGAGGTTCATATTTAGCATTATTGCGGTAAAACCAGTTAAGAAGGAGGACCTTTCCGATTGGGTTCAGGAAGTTCACTAGGGATTGTGGGTTCTTGAGACTCTTTTTCGAGTTTTTTCCATTCTGTTATTTTTTGGTCAACGATTTCAATGACTTTGTACTGGTTTTCTTGAAGGCTTTCTTTGTAGGTTTTCTGCATGTTTTCAAGTTCCTGCTGAACTAAGTTGAGCGTTCCTTTGATTTCTTGGTTCTTGGTTTTTTGGTTTTCCTGCGTGAAGCTCAGAGTTTCAAGTAGTTGCTTAGCTTCTACTTGGCTAACTACATCTTGGAGGCACAAGTAAGATTGCACTAGGTACTCAAAGTGTTCTTTTGACTCAGAGTTAGTTTCTAGTTCGAATTTAAGCCCCTTAATCGAATCAGTGACGCTTGCCATTTCTTCAGATATTTCTTCGAACTTTTCTAGGTTTCTATCGTCGTTTCCTTGTTGGATTTTTTCTTCTTCGTCTAGTCTTTCTTCAACAGCTTTGGTTTTTTCTTCTATTTCTTTGAGTTGTTCTTCAAAGTCTTGGCTGAACCTGTTAATTAAGTGCTCCCGCATAAACTTTTCTGTGTTTATGTCAACTGCGGCTTGGGATTCAACTAAGGCTACTTGTTTGCCAATGTTCATAACTTTTTCCTGGACTTCATCCTGCACAGAGTCCATTTCTTCTTCGATTCTTTCTATTCCTTTTAGGAGTTTTTGTAAGTCCTCGCAGGTGTTTAGGTGCTGTTCTTCGATTTCTTCATTGAGTTTATTGATGATTTCTGAAAAGGTTTGGCGGTTGTACTGAAGTGACTTTTCAAAAGAAGACAAGGAACTCTCCAGAGTCGAAGCTAAAGAATCAATGCGTTCTTCTAAAACTTGTGAGTTAGAAGCTAAGTGGGACTCTAAGTAGGCTTGGAGTTGTTTGATTTTTGTGAATATTTTGGTTTCAGTGTTGGTGTCGCCTTTGCTGAATTCGTGTTTGAACTTAGTTAGGATTTGTTCTACTTTAATGAACTTTTTGTTAGAGTCTGACTTGTACTTTTCATTGTTGATTATGTTTTGTTTAAGGGAGTCAGTTAGTGTAGTAATCATTTCTTTAGTTTGGTTGTACTGGTTTCTAACTATTTCGGAAACCCGCTTAACCTCTTCTTCAATGTACCTACTTAACAAGTCTGCTTTTTCAGAAAAAGAAGTTTGTGCTTGCTTTAAGTCGTACTCAGCTTTGTACTTGCTTTGTTCAACAGAGTCTTTAAGGATTTCTATTTCTTTGAAGATGTGCTTGATGTTACTGCTGACTGAGTAGCGCATGTCTTTTTCTGCCTTGCTTCTAACGTCTATTTCGGTTTGAATCATTTCTTTGATTTTGTCAGTGATTCCTGACTGGTAACTTTTGAATTGCTCAAACACTTGGCGAGTGTTGTCACTGACTTGGTTGATTTCCTCTTTTAAGTCTGAGTCACTGCTTACTCTAGTGGACTCTTCTCCTCGGATGGTTTCGTACACTACTCTTAACTGCCCATCTAACAAGTTTTGAAGGTTGTTGATTAGTTCTTCGTTTCTTTGAAGTTCAGTTTTAATGAAGCTTTCAAGTGTAGCAATTCTGTCTTTGAGTTCTTGTTTTTCGTATTCAATCTTTTCGTTGATAAGTTTGTCCTTTGTTTCAAAAGTGTACTTTAGGTCGTCGTGGTTCCTGAGTCTTTCTTCTTGTTCTTGCAAAAGTTTGTTTAAGATAGAAGAAGTTTTAAGTTCTACTCTGTGCTGCAAGTCGCCTTGGAGCTGTTTTAAAAAGTTCTGGATGTCTTCTCTGAGGTAGTTAGTTCCTACTTCTACCCTTTCAACGTTTTTTTGGCCTTTTTGGTGTTCGTTGTTAAGGTTGTACAAGCCTTCTTCAATGCTTTGGACTCTTTTTTCTACTTTTTCAGCAAGACTCATTAGCATTTGGAGTCCGTTGTCACTTCTTGAATCCAAAGAAACTACTTGTCTTTCTCCTTGGTTCAGTCGGTTTTCAAGGGTAGCTAGTCTGTTTTCAAGTGACACTGACAAACTTTGCAGAAACTCTTTGGACTTGTCTTGTTGTTCTCCGATCCTCACAAGCTCTCCAAAAAGAACTTTGCTTTTCTCTTTGTGCTTGTCATGGAGCTTTTGGTCTTGGGTGAACTTGTCTTGGAACATGTTGCGGATTTGGGAAAGTTCAGTGTCTTCTTGTCTCTGCATTCCTTTCATAGTGGAGTCTACGTACTTATAGTTGTTGAAAACTTGCCTGATTCTTTGTTGGAGTTCTTGGTGGTCCTTTTCTTGTTTTCTTAAGTCAGCTTCTAAGTTTTCGAGACGTTCATAATCCACATTACTTCTTGAAGCTCCTCTTGAGTAGGTTCTTCCGATCTTAGACTCAAATTTGTTTAGTTGCTCCATCAAGTAGGAGTTGAATCTTTCTTGTTCTTGGTTTTTTTGTTCCAAAGTACTAATTCGTGCAGCTAAGTCTGACCTTGAAGGCACTCCTGAGCCTGAGGCAGGTCCTCCTATTCCTTCTATTGACCTTGATCGAATTGGGCCTTGTTCAGTCCTTCTTAGGGCTTCTGCAACTGCTGATGAATTCATTTTTAAGAGTTTGAAATCCTTAGTTTAACTATGCAGTTACTTTTGCATGCAATCTCTAGAAACTTTATAGTTACAATAATAATGAAACTTAATCCAAGCTCTTCAGACAAAAACTTTAGTGAGATTGCCTGGCGCGAAATACATTTCTCAGCCACTCCTCCTAACTTGGAGTCAAGTTTCCCCAAGAATATAGTTAGAATATCCAGATTCACTGCTAAGAACCTGGTTTTCAAGTCCATCAAAAATCAGCTGAAGCAACCTGCTAATTTGTGGACACTATTAGTCACTATACTTCAAGCAAGTGTGATAGGGATATGGTCAGCCTACAGCTTCAGCACTATTTTACCCCTAACACTACTTATTTTACTGAACCTAAGCGTCGACGCTTACGAAGACCTTAAAAAGCATCAAAAATACAAAGACCTTAACTCCACACCTGTTCAGATTTGGAATGGAAACACCTATGAAACCAAGCCTTGCGAAGAAGTAAGAGTGGGGAATTTAGTTCTTGTCCACAGAAACGAGGAAGTCCCTGCGGACCTAATAGCAATCTGCTTTGCGCCCAACAAGCAGAAATGCTTAGTAGATATGTCTCACCTCCTAGGAGGAATGGACTACTCTATTAAGAAGCCGGTTAAAGACACTCAGTTTTATCTAGACTCCAATGATGTCCATGAAATTTCTCAATTATTAACAAACTTGAAATTTACAGTCAGGGTAAACGACCCAGTAGAAGACTACACAAAGTTTGGCGGGAAGCTTAAAATTCAAAACTTTCCACAAGCCTCTAAACTCAGCGAGGAAAACCTACTTCTTAGGGGTTCTAAGGTTAAGTGTGAGTGGATCTTAGGGTTTGTAGTTTACACGGGAATGGAGTGCAACTTGTACTACAAAAACATCCACACTGAAGCCAAAACTTCAATGCTAGAAAAGCAGCTAAAGAAAATCACACTAGTATTTTTAGGAATACTGGTTTTGCTAGTTGCATTTTCTCTATTTATCAGAGGACTGCTAACGAACATCATGGCATACTCCTTTTTGTCAGACCTGTGCTACTCGATACTGAACTTTAACTACTTAGTTCCTTTGCCTTTGTTTCTGGTATTGGATTTACTTAAGCTCCTAAGAGTTAGCTCCTTGTCTGGGCTCTTGCCAAGAATCAGGTTCAACACACTTAAGTTCAACGAAAACTTTGGAAGGGTTGACTACTTACTTACTGAAAACTCAAACCTTTGTGATGAGGACTTGTCAAGGATTGGTATGTGTGCAATAAGTGAAAACACTTACCCCAAGATAAATAGCTTTTACGACGAAAAAGAACTTAGTTATCTCAACAGAGGAATTTCGCCTGAGTCAGACAGTTTGATTATGGAAGATGGAGTTTTGGACTTTAGTGGAGAAGTTCAAAAAGACCCTAACTTTAGTTCTTTTGTGCAATGTGTAGCTCTCTCCAGTCCTAGTGTTTCAATGGAGTCCCCCAACTTCTCAAGAGAAGAAAACTTACTGTTGGAAGACTTTCTGCAGCACTTAGAAGTTTCAATTTCAGTTTCTTCAAAAGCACGTAAAGAAGTGACTTTGCAAATTGGACCTGACAAGTTTTTCTATAGGGTAGTTGCGCACCAAAACTTCGAGTCCAATTCAAATAAAGTCAGGGTAGTTGTAGAAGACTTGGATAATGGAATGTTTTACTTGTATGTAAGGGGACCCCAGGAAGAAATGACTAGTATATTCCGAAACAATCCTCTTATCAACAACACTATTGAAATAAACGCTCGGGAATTTTTTACTCAAAGAATTATTATGTATGGGTACTCAACTTTTTCCTCTGAAAGCTTAGATGAGTTTCTAAAGCTCTACAAAAATGCCAAGTTAAGTCCATTAGACCCAGAAGCCAGTATCGAGAGTGTTTTTGAGCTGTTTGAACAAGACTTAGTTTACTTAGGTTCAGTGGGAATCAAAGAAAACATTTCAGAAAAAACCAAAAAATCAGTTCAGAGCCTCAAAAAAGCTGGAGTCAGTATTTGGCTTTTAAGCGGAAACAGACAAGAAGTTTGCCAGTCTGCAGCAGTTTCCTCAGGAATCATAGAAAACTCAATGCCTACACTTGAAATAACTGGAGAAACTATTCAAGATTGCACTTTCCAGTTGGAAAACATGATAGAAAACTTTTTGTTTTACAAAGAAGAAGAAGCAGTTCATACTCCCATTACTAGACCTGGAAGGAAAAAACCTACAACGCTTAACAACGAAAGTGGAATCAGTGAAAGCGAATTCCTCAAACCAACTCCTGAACCTGCAAGAAAGCGTTCCAAGAAAAGCACTATAGTCAGAAAGTACCACCCTTTAGTTTCAAGTGTGATAGATCAGCCCAAAATTGACTTTGTGGACTTTAAAAGAAAAGTCAGTCTCAGGAGTTACAACTTATTAGTTACAGGAGAAGCCCTTGAGACTTGTTTTTCAGCTTTTGAAACTAAAGTTTACTTGTCTGTAGCTTTGTTTTGTGCTGAGTCAGTTACTTTCTGCAACTTATCGCTGTACCAGAAAAAGCAAGTAGCACGACTACTTAAAGACTATGACTTCAGGCCAGTGTCTTTAGGTGTATTTAGGAGTGAAGGGGAGCTAGGAATGGTAAAGGAGTGCGACTTAGCAGTTACTTTAGAAAACACAAATAACTCTAAGTTTGCTGACTTAGCTGATGCTTGTGTGCAGTCTTTCAGTAGCATTGAAAAAATAACTATTCACGAGGGCTTCAAAAACTTAGTTAACTTTAGAAAAGCTGTAGTGCTGTTTATTTATATGAGCTTTTTGCTGAGTTCAGTAGGGTTATTTTACGGGTTTGAAGTTCAGTTTAATTCCAACAACGGAATGAGGGTTTTAGACTCTGTGATTTACATAGCAAGTTGCTTCCCTCTTGTGATGCTTGGGTTGTTTGATGAAAGCTTACCAAAAAGCCAACTAAAAGAGTGGCCTGCAGCTTACAACTACTCAAGGCTTCTACGCTTGGGGTTTAAAGAAGTAGCTTATGCATTCTTAGAAGCCTTTGTCCACAGTTCGTGCATTTTCTATGTTTTAAAGCTATCAATGCAGAGTGTCATAAACGCTGAAGGCTTTGCAGAAGACTCTGACTTGATAGGGTTTTGCTTAGCAAGTGGAGTTTACTTTGCAATTACTATAAAGATTCTGCTATCAACAGAAGCTTTTAGGTTCCAAACTATTGTAGGCCACGTAGTTTCCTTTGCGTTGCTAATGGTTTTTCTTTGCTTAAGGTCTTTTGGGGCTTATCAAAACAGTTACCAAATGCTAGGAGTCTTGGAGACTGCATTCAGTTCGCCCAGAATTATTCTTTACCCTGTTTTGGTGTCCTGTGTTAACTTTTTGGTTTCTTATAGCGCCAAGTACCTACGAACTAGCTTATTTCCTTCGATAGTTTGCCTTATAAAGCAAAAACAGTACTTAAGAACTGCTGAACTTAACTTCAGTAGGATCCAAAACTTCGTTTGGGATGTTTCTAAGGTTTACAAGCCTGCTTTGAAAAGAGCAATTCAAAAGCAAAAGGACCAGTTCAAGATTGAAACCAAACACTTAAGGTTCAAGTCAGATAAAATTGAAAAAGACTACTCTAACGAAAGACTTTCCCAAAACCTCAAGAAATACAAAATAACTATGTTTTTGATTCTAGGAATTTCTTTAAGTTTCCAAGTCTGGGCTTATCCCTACATAAAACTTGTAGTAAGCATAGGACTACTGATAGCTATTAATGGGTCTAAGCTTGTGATATTGCTATACATCACTTTTAGTTCCATTCTAGAAAAGCACACATTCTTGATAGTGAATATTTACGGACTATACATTCTTGGAGTGCTTACAGCAATCTCAGTGGACATTCCAGAGATTTCTCCTATTATATTTTCACTGAACCCTGTTTTGTTTTACATGGCACTTTATGTAACGTGGAGCCAGGCTACTATTCTTAACATACTAAGTTTCGGAGTAGTGGTTATTAACTCTTACGTTTACTTCGATGAGCAAGGGTACCAGGGGAACAACTTAATTTTTAGGACACTTTATTTCAACATTCTTTTTTTAGCGATCAACATAAGTTCAGGTATCATTGCTTACCAACAAAACTATTCGGGAAGACAAAACTACGCACTCACAAAAATCACTCAAAAAGAAACAGAAAAAGCCAGGAACGTTCTCAACTACTTATTTCCTAAGTTCATAGCTCCACAGATACTAAACAATGAAGAACTTATAGCAGAAAACCAAAGCTCAGTTACTATAGTGTTCTGCAACATATGTGAGTTCCATGAAATAGTAGAGAGCTTTTCGCCTCAAGAGCTAACTGCTTTTTTAGACTTAGTTTTCAGGAAGTTCGACAGGCTTTGCAAGCTACATGGAGTTTCTAAAATAGAGACTGTTGGATACACCTACATGGCCTGCTCAGGAATCACTCACAGCGAAAAAGAACTTGAGATCGGACTTAAGTCTGTTCCTCAGGCTAGACGTGCTGTCAACTTAGCAGTAGCTATGCTGAAAGAAGCTGAAGGCATCTTTTGGATGTTTAACAAACCTCTTAAGCTGAAAATAGGAGTTAACACCGGCAGTGTCACAGCAGGTGTAGTGGGGTACCAAAAACCGCAGTTTGCTTTAGTCGGAGACACAGTTAACACTTCTTCTAGAATGGCCTCTACCTTGAAATACGAAAACGCCATTCAAATTTCAGATGCTACTTATCAAGACCTTGGTGACTACTCAAGTCTGCAGTTTGAAGTAAAAGAAGTAGAAGTCAAAGGAAAGGGCAAAATGAAAACTTTTATAGTTTATGAGTCCAGTTCCAGCAGAATAAACAACTTAGTTCCTGAGTACTTAACTGGAGTCAATTCTGGGCAGAACGACTTAGAAACTATGAACACTTCACTTGGCAGAGCAAGACTGTTTAGGTCTTCTTTCTACAACACACTGCAAATAGAACAAGAAAACGAACTTTTGAGAATGAACTCCGAAATAGTTGACACTGTGAAGTTCTTCACTTTAAAGTGCGTTGACACCCAAGCCGAAAAAGAATTTCGAGTCGAAACTATCAAAAACTTTTTGACTATGTACAAGCTAGGGAACTTAATATTTTTCTCGTCAGGAGTACTTACTATACTTGGTCTCTTAACTGAGTATATTTTGATGATGGAAACCGCTAAAATAGTTGAAGCTGTTCAGTTAGTGGCTTGGTTTGGAATTCTTGGGGGTATTCTGTGCATGATGAAAAACTACTGGCAAAAAGTTTGGTTTGCTTGGACTATTCAGCTCCTTATACTGTTGATTTTAATAGTTTATATCATCAGGTTTACGGTTGACGACTTCACACCTGAAAACGGAGTTTTATCTTTCCTATATATCATACTTCTTCTTAGTCACTATAGCTTTCTCTTCTTGAAAAACGTTTTAGGCACAGTTCTTTTTGCTTACTTAGGAATCATTGTTTTTGAAATAGCGAAAAAGCCACTGAACCTGTTCAACATGACAATGACTACTTTTTACTTAATCATAATTCTGATTACAGTTTACTTCAGAGAAAAGCAGTTCCGGATATTCAGCATCATTAAGTCCAACTTAACTAAGCAACTGAGCCAAACAGAGTCACTTCTCAAGCGCATGCTGCCAGCTCACGTTTACGACAACCTTAAAGAAGAAAGCGTAACCACAGACAAGTTCTCAGACATGACCATGTTGTATGCAGACATAGTAGGGTTTACTTCTTGGTCTTCTGACAAACTTCCTGAAGAAGTACTGGGAATGCTTTCACATATGTTTAAGGAGTTTGACGAAGCCTGTGTAAAACACCAAGTCTACAAAGTCCACACTATCGGAGACTGCTATGTTGTTTTGGGAAACACTGGGGAAGGCAGAAACCCTCCTCAGGAGTGCTGCAACGTCGTTGAGTTCGCTAAGGACATGATCAGAATCATCCAAGAAATCAACGAAATCCACAGATTCGAACTTAATATGAGAATAGGAGTCCACACTGGAGACGTTATAGGTGGAATCTCTGGAACCAACATAGTGAGGTACGACATATACGGAGGTGACGTTTTGATTGCAAACAAGATTGAAAGCGAAGGAGTTCCAGGAAGAATCTCTGTAAGTGAGTCTACCAAAGAGATACTTGAAGGGACCTCCCAATACTCTTTTGAACCCCACAAACTAATAGATGTGAAGGAACTCAAAACAAGTGTGCAGACTTTCCTGGTAAGGTCTTAGTAAGTGATGTTTAATTTCTTCTTACTTCCATAAAGCCCTCTTCTGTTTCCACAGTTTTTTGGCCTTTTATTTTAGGTTTCTTTGACTCTTCTGTTTCTCTTCTTCTAAGTCCAGACTTGGTTTCTTGGGGTCTTTGGAATCCTGGTCTCTGGAATCCTGGTTTTTGGGGTTCAGCTTTGGCGGATTGTGACGGTGGATTTGCTCTAAAGTTGAAACTAGGGGACTTAGAAATCTTACTTTCTTCAGGCCTTTGAATTAAGGATTTGGGTTCTTCGGATTCTTTTTTACTGCTGTTAACGAACCTTTTTGGAGGACCACTAGAAGCAATAGGAGCAGCAGGAACATCAGAATATCTAAAGGCACTAAGAGTACCTTCAGTTTTTCTAATACTAGGAGCATCATCTTTGCGCCATGCTCTTGGTTCTATGGGCTTCCTTTCAAACCTTGCAGTTTCTTGTTCCCTGTCTGCTTTGGCTCTTCTTTCTTCATCTTCTTTGCGTCTTCTTTCTTCTTCTTCCTTTCTTTCTTTGTCAATTTTCTTTTGTTTTTTGGCAAACTCGACAATTTCTGCTTTGTAAGCACTTTTTAAGTTTTCTTTCCAGTCGTTGTAAGCTTTTTCGTAGACTTCTTTGGCTTTGTTTTCTTCTCTCAAAACTAGTTCGTTTTTAAAGGGAAGTATTTTTGAAAGTTGTTGTTTGAGAGCAAGGTCTTTTTCAAACCTTTCTTGGTACTTTTGTTTCTTAAGACGTATTTCTTCTTCAGTGTTTTCTTCCCACTGTTGTTTGAGAACAGGTATTAAAGTTTCTCTTTTGGCTCTTTCCCAGTACTCAAGTTTCTTTTGTTCTTCTTCAAGGAGTTTTTCCCTTTCACGCTTTGCTTTGTCCATGAGTTTGACGTAGAGTTCGTGGACTTTTTCGGGACCTAGAACTAGGAGTTCTTGGTCGCCCATAGCAGAGAGTTTCTTTTTGTCGATGCTTATTTCTTTTTCAGAGAAGCCTAAGTTCTGCATTTTGCTGATCATGTTCATGATGTCTTCTAGGATAATGGCTCTTTTTTGTTTTTCAATTGAACTGATTTCTCGGTCTTTGATTTCTTCAATCTTTTTCTTTTTCTTTTCTTGAGTGAGTTGCATTTCTTCTTGTTCCTTAATCATCCTTTTTTCTTCTTCTTTGCGTTGTTTTTCTTCTTCAGCTTGTTTTTTGTCCTTTGAAGACTTTTCAAATTCTTGCTGAAGGGCTTCTTTGTCCTTTTTAAGGCTTTCTTTAAGCCAGGCTTGTGTTTCTGCTGTTTGTTTTTCTTTAAGTTCTTTTTGGCGGATGTTGTTGTAGCACTCCTGGAGGCACTTCTTGACTTTAGAAAGTTTCTGAGTGAGACTTAGTTCTTCAGAGGGTGGCTTGAACCTTAGAACAGAGTTTTTGTAGTCAATTTGTATTTTTAGGTTTGAGTTGTTGGTGATTTCTACTATGTAGGACTCCAACTTCGAAAAAGGCAAGAAGTCCAGTAGTTTTTGGAAAGCTTCAAACTTGATAGAGGAGTAGCACTTACTAAGTTGTCCTAGAACTCTCCCTACAAGTAAGCACTCGATATTTTCTAAGTAAACTGAGTACTCTTCGTCTTTCTTTAGTTTTTCTATCAAGGGTTGGGTTTCTTCAGACAACCTCAGTGGCAAAAAGCGGTTTTCAAGCAGTTGGAAAAGTTGCCTGACTTGTTCGTCACAAGCATCAATTACTTTTTTAAGGTGGAGTTGTTCAATGAGTTGCTCCCTATTGAGAATTCCAGTGGTGGAAATCATTGTGGACAGCTTGTTGTAGAAGTTCTTTTGGTCAGAAGAAATTCTTAAAGTGGAGTAAATGTCCTCAGCTAAGTCAAAGGTAGGTACAGCCATCACAGCAAGCACTACTTGGGAAGATAAACTTTTTTCTTGTTCTTGTGTAAACGACTTGTTGGACTTTTTGTTGATGTTTAAGTTTAAGAAAAGCGAGTAGGCATGGTGGAAATAGTGCCCGCCTTTCCAAAGAATCTTGCTTAGGTAGTTCCAGTACCTAGCCTGCATAGCAGGTGGGTTTTTTCTGTACTGCATGAGCTGGTGGAGGTCCTCTGTAGCTTTGAAGGCTTCTTGCCACAAGTCAAGGTCAATGCAAACCTGGATTTGTTTTTCCCTTAAAGCGATCAAGTGGCCAAGGGTTTCTTCTTCTTCTAAGTTGATGTAGTAGTCCAACTGAGTGCCTGCGCTTTTGTAAGTTTTGATTAGTGTTTGCAAGTGGGACCTTAAAGTTTCGCAAAGACGCTTGCATTCTTGCTTTCTTCTGTGAGTGCTGCAGAACCCAAGAGCTGCTTGAGCAGTGTCCTTGTAGGCACTTACCATCTTCCCGTTGGTTTTAAGAATGTCTAGAAGCAGTTTGTATACTTCCCATAAGAACTTAAAAGAATTTGAAGTTTCTTCTTGTTTTTGGGGCTTCAGGCAACTAAGCAAAATGCTTTCAGGTTCTTCTTGAGCTTCTAAGTCGTGGACTTGGAGTTCCTGGGTTCCTATGTTTTTGAGTTGCTCCTCGGAACTCTGCCTGAGCTTCTCAAGAACTGATTGCAAGGACTGAGGGTCCACGTTTTGAGTTAGGTTTCTGAAAATGAGCAGAGCTTCTTTGAGGAACTTGATGTTGTGGAGTTCCACGCACAACTCAACATGATGGTGCATGATTTTGTCTGTAGTTGGAATCGAACCTTTTTTACGGTTCATTATTCCTTCGTGGAAAGTGGAAAGTGCACTCTGCTTGTCTCCTTTTTTAAGGTGTTCTTCGCCTTGAACTAGGGTTGTGTCTAGCAAAGACTGAGCCATCTTTAATTTATGACCCTAAGCTGCTCGTAAGCTAGTTCCCGTTGCAGTCTGTTAAGAGCATTATAAATGAACAAAAATAAGCCATTAGAAATCCTGTCTCGTGTGTTCGAGAAGCCTCATAAGTCCACAAACGACCTTGAGTATGTTCTAAAGTACTTAAGTCACTTCGACGACCTTAGAGACAGCATGAAAAAACTAACTTGGAACCAAAAAATACTTGTGGCTTCAAGGCTGAAGTTCCGAGAAATTTTAAGAGGAAATTTCCTGTTTAGGAAAGGAGAGACTGCTAATGATGTTTTTATTGTTCTTTCGGGAACTTTAGGTCTTTACGATTCTTATAGTGATGAAAAACAAGCATACGAAGCCCTTATGGGGGAAGGAAGAGTTCTAGGCGAACGTGCTGTGTACAAAAAAAAGCCCCACATACTATCCTGTAAGGTTATCAAAAAAGCTTTTGTGCTTTCTTTAGACTCTCGAACTTTCGAAGAGTACATAATGGAAGAGTTTTTGGCTGTGCTGCGCGAAAAGCAGGATTTTTTAAGCGTTTATATTCCTGACGCAGCAACATACTCAAAAACTCACTTACAAAGAATTGCCTACTCGCTGAGACTCAGGTATTACCACAAAGGTGACACAGTTTCAAAGCAAGGCGAGTTCTCAGAAAGCGTTTTAGCAATAGCAGAAGGAAGCTGCAAAGTAGTTCAAGAAGACCTTTTTGGGAAAAGAGTTGTTTCATACCTAGAAAAAGGAAGTCTTCTGTGTGAAGAGACTGCTCTGTACAACCAACCTTGTAAATACACTTTAGGAGTTACTTCCAAAGTACTTAAAGTTTTTTCTATGAGAAACCAACTCTTCGAAAAGCTCCTGAAAAGCAGTTCAGTTGACTTACTGAAAGAAATGCTTAAAACTCGGGAAAAGAAAAGAATCAACTGCAGTGCAGCAGCTTTGCCAAAGCTGAACCCAAAAAGTTATTCAATGGCAAGCCCAGTTGCCAACAAAAAACTCAACAATAGTTTAGTGAGAAGACAACTGTCACTTACAAGCCTTGACTTGGGTAAAAAAAGAATCAAGCTTAAAAAAATACTCCAAAAAGCATCTAGAAACTCCAAAAACTACATCTGAGAGAATTCATACTAATTTAAATTTAAAAGTTATTCATCATGGGTCTCAAATTAACTAAGGAAAAATTCCTGTGTATGGACTGCGGAGCCAAACTGAACTCGGAACAAGAAGCCCTTGCAGAAATCATTACTGACTTAGACTCTAGCGATAAAAACCAAACCCCAGACCTTTCGGTAGATTTAGGCAGCAAAGCCAAGTTCAGGGTCCCTACTTCTTCTAAAACTTCGCCTGTGCAAGTAACTGAGCCCAATCACACTGAGATGACTTGCTATGACTCCTTTGCACAAGACTCCGCAAAAATTTTCCACATCAGAACTCTCAGTAATCAGTTAGAAAGTATCCAACTACAAACAAGAGAACGCTGCATCAGCCAGATTGCGTCCACTAAGCTGAACTTGAAGAGACTTGAGGACGAAGTCACTACTAAACCCGAGATCTCTATTGAAGAAGCTATAAGTTTAAGTCGTTTTGATGACAGAAAAGACTACCTGCAGAAGTCTCCTAAAGACGACTCGTCTGTGGATTCCTTGATTGTATCTATAGGAAATTCAAGAAGTATTTCTCCCGTTAAGCAAATTAACTAGTTTATATGGTAATCTGAAAATGAAGGCAACTAAGTATAGATTGTGGGAACTCAGAAGAGTTTCAAAGCACTCTCTTTTCCCCAACTACAAACTTTCAGCTAAGAAACCAAAAGACATACTGGAAGCTGCACTTAACAAGCACTGCATACATAGAACTGACCGCAAGTCGGAAGATTACTCCTCCAGAGAAGCACTTCCGCTTATTAAAAGCTCTCCCAGAAAAAGGAACCTTTCTGAGTGCAAACCTTCCAACTTGGAAAAAATCAGAAACTTCAGATCCAAATGTAAAATTGTAAGTGCTATCAAACTGGGTAACCAACAATCCGCTAACTTAAGAACTCTTAACAAGTCACTTATAGTGAACAAGGCACCTAAACTTGAAAGGTATGAAAAAGTCACTCCGAAAAGAAAAAGCGAAGACTTGAGCTCCAAAAGCACCCCTAATGAAATAAGACTTGAGCTCCCTAGGATTCAGTTAGTTAAAAAGGTTGACAAAGCTGAAATGGCAGACTTCCACTAAGGAGCAACTTAATTTAACTAGATGTATTATCTCTAAACTTTCTTCAAATTGCTGCTTCCGAGCAAATTCTAGGCTGGTATTTAAAGTTTGAAAAATGCCTTTTAATGTCAGAAACTAAACATGGCCAGTGGCAGTAGGGGAGTCTGAGTTCTTTGTTTTGGTAGTAAACCTTCAATGTGTAGTTTCTGTAAACTTCGAATAAAAAGTTAGCAGAGTAAGGGGGTTGTTCCGTTATTTCTGACTTAAGACACTTTGAAACTGCAATCAAAGTGTTGTCGTGACCTACATAACTTCTAAGCTTAATTCTTCCACCAGACAAAGAGTAGTCCAAGTGCTTCAGTATATCCCTGAACAAGTGAGCACAAGAAATCTTAAGAACTAATTCATCCGAAAAAGGAAAGTAGTGCATAGTCCAAGCGTGGAGGTTCGCAAGTGAATCGTAATCAGGAGTTGAAAGGGGAATGCTGAAGTTGTGGGCTAAGTGTGAGTCCAAAGACCCATGGTACTGGCAAGCTTTTCTGATGGAACTTAGGTTTTCCCCTGTCTTCAAGGAAATTCTTTTAAGAAACTCTTTTTGTTCTGCTTCTTTAGAAAGGAACGCTTGCGAATTCTTTATTTTTTGTTTGATTTGGGAGATTTTGGCGCACATTTCAGACTTGTAGTTATGCAGAATAAACTCTTTGCCTTTGGGTTCAGAGTAAACTGGAAGAAGGGGCACTTCCAGTCCTAAAGTTGCTTTAAGGGAGTTCTGAGTGGTTCCTGAGACAGTGTAGGTGCTGTTTAAGTGAGTAAAAGGATTAGAGTCCAGCAAAACTCCCAGTGCTTGGGCCCAGGCACTTGCATAAGTCCTGGAGGTGTTTGAAGACAGAATTGACACCTCTGGAAGAGTTAAGTTGTATTTGTGCGCCAGCCTACTTCCTAGTTCGTAGTGCTGCTTGAGTCCTAAAGCTGTAAGTGACTTTAAGGAGTCTTTTGGCCATACCGATTTATTAAATTCAAACACTTGTTTAGGAGACCTTGCTCCGTGTCTGCTGATTTGGGCTACAAAAACTACTTCAGAAGCGGCTATGTAGCATAGTACAGCATAAAGCATCATTTCCAGTGAATTTATTCTAAGACCATTTTTAAATTAATGGTCTTTATAAATAAATGGGCTGTGGGGGTTCCAAAGCTGAGCAACCTAAGAATGTGACTCTTCACTACTTTGATTTGTACGCAAGGGGTGAGGTGATTCGAATGGCGCTTAAGTATACAGGAATTGCTTTCATCGACGATAGAATTTCTCTTGATCAATGGCCGGCTCATGATAAAACTTCATATGAGTTTGGCAAAGTGCCTTGTCTGGAAATAGACAACATGAAACTAGTCACTACACGAGCCATACTAAGGTACATCTGTATGAGGAAGAACCTCTATCCCAAAGATAGAATGCAAGTATGGAAAATAGAGTCTCTTTGTGACTTTATTTCTGATCTTTTCGAACCCATAGCACCTCTTTTTATCCAAAACAAAACCCAAGAAATCAAAAACTACTACGAAGAGAAGTTACTCCCTGGTCTGCAGATCATTGAAAAGCGTCTTAAAGAAAATAAAAGTGAAAGCCATTTTGTGGGGAACAAAACTTCTATGGTAGACCTAGTAGTTTTTCAGTTTGTTCACGACTTTTACGTTGTAGACTCTAGGAAGTCAAGCTTCGGGAGTTACCTGGACAAAGTTCCTTCTCTGAAAAAGTTTGTTCACAACTTTATCAACTCTTCAGGAGCGCTAAAAGAGTACCTAGATTCAAGAGAGCCAAGGCCTTTTTAACTAGTTTAAATTAGTTACTCAGATCTAAGGTTTGTCACTTGGAAACAAGCACTGTCGTCTAGCTCTTCAAAGGGCTTTTGTCCGTTTATCTCAAAGCTTGAGAACTGAACTGGCGGGTAAGTTTCCATGTAAGCAGATGCGCACTTTGCAGAGGAAGAGTTATTAGCAAGTCTAGCGATGTAATCATAGCCCAAGTAGTAACCTAGTGCAACTCTAATTCCGTTTCCAATACGTCCTAGGCCTCTTCTGGAGTACTCTTCCTTCACAGCGTCAAAGTACCCATACAAAACTCTTCCTTTGAGTTCTACTTTGCAAGTTTCAATGAACTTCCACACAGGCTTCACCTTCATGAAAAGCTGGGTTTCTTCTTCAGTTTGTGGTTTTGGGAGTTCTATTGTTTCTTTGTCACAAGTTATGAAGGTCCCAATAATTTCTTCACCAACCTTTATTATAAAAGATTTAGTCATAAAGTCGGTTTTGTCAATGGGCTGCATAAGAAACTGCTCTTTCGAAACATTCAGGAACCTGTTAATGGGAATTTTTTGAGTATGGATTTCAGCTGTCAAGTCAAGAGCTTGACTGGCTAACTCAGAAGGCAGCATTTGGAATTGAATCCCCTCAATGTAGTTAAAAGGTTCCCCGCTTAGGAACTTCTTAACTTCCTCCACATTTTGGGGGTCCTGAAGCCTCTGCTTTAAGTCTTCCCAGGTAAGTGAATCAACTATCCAATTCAAGTCAGCCATTTAATTATGAATACTATTAAGAGTTTAGTAAATTTAACCTGATTCTGCAATATAGTTGATGTACCGCTGCCTCACAGCTTTGATTTCAGACTCGGCTTGTTCTCTAGCTTGTTCGGCCTTTTTAGCTCTTTCTTCAGTTTCTAAGATCTTTTCTTCCATAGCTTCTAAAATGTTAGCGTAGTTCTCAATTTCAGTGCAGACCTTAGCTACCTCCTCTCTTGACTTAAAAGCTTCATCTCTGCAAGCTTCAACTTCTTCTTGCAGTTCACTTAAGCGGTTTTCTAGTTCTTTCTTTTCGAACTTAAGAGTTTCAGTTTCGTTGTACTGGTTGTTCTTTTTGCTGACTTCAGACTTTAGGTAAGTTATTTGGTTTTCAAGCTGCGTACAGTAGTCTCTTAAGTTGTTAATTTTGGTTTGTGCTTTGGACTCTCCTTGTTCTTTTACAGTTTGAAAACTGTCTAAGAGTCTATCTCTTTCAGTTTGGATCTTTTTAATGCTTTGCTGGGCGTTTTCAAGTTCTTGCTTTAGGTTGGAGTTTTCGTGTTGGGTTTGTGAAATGTAGTGTTTGGAGTTTTTAACCTCGATTTTTAAGTCAGCGATTTCTTTGTTTAGTTTAAGTACTTGGGAACTTAGTTGGGAACTAGTGGACTTGCCTTGGAAAGCCTGTTTTTGGAACTCTTCGAGCTTAGCTGATAACTGGGCGTTTTCTCTCATGAGTTTTTTGACTCTTTCTTTGTCTGAGTTCTGAGTCTTTTTTTCAAGTTCTTTTTTGAGTTGGTCAACTTGTTCTTTGTAGGACTGGTTTTGTTCTTTGAGTTGTTTTATTTCGTTGTCTTTTTGGAACAAGTTGGACCTTTGGAGTTCGCTTTCTTCTTCCAAGTTTTCTTCTAGTTCCTGTATAGTTTGTTGGAGTTGTTTTTCGCGTTCGAAGTAGTACTCTAGTTCTGAAGAGAGTTTTTTGTTCTGTTGTTGTTGGAAAGTGAGTTGGTCCCTTAGGTCAGAAAGGTCGTTGCTGGCCTGAGTGAGCTTTTCAATAAGGTTGTCTTTGTCTTCAGCTAAGGAGTCTATTGTGTTAGTTAGGGATATCAGTTGTTTTTTGTGCTCTAACTCGTTGGCTTGGACTTTACTTTTCTCGTTCATAACATGTGCGTAGGACTCTTGGACTTTTTTAAACGAACTTTCGAGTTTGGAGATTTTAAGGTCAGCCATGCGTTTTTCATCTTCAAGTTGGGAAATTTTGCTTTGCAAAGAATTAACTTCTTGGTCTAGGGACTCAATTTGAGTTGCTGAGTATTCAAGTTTAGACTTAAGCGAAGTGTTTTCACTAGTAAGTGAGTCTTTTTCTTCTTGTGTTTTGGTTTGGTAAACTTCGAGTTGGTCTAAGTGTTTAGATATTTTTTCGGATAACTGTTTGCACTCTTGTTCCTTTTTGTTCAGTAGCTGAGTTAAGTCTCCTTTTTCCTTTTCAATGCTGTAAACGTAGGTTTCTAAGTCTTTCTTTTGTTCACTTATTTTGATTAGTTGACCTTCTAACTCATTCATTTCTTGTGGAGCTTCTTGAGGAGCAGAGTTCTGCAGTTTAAAGAAGCAAAACTTTAGAACGTCCAGAGACTTCTGTCTAAGTAAGTAAGCCAGCAATGTATTGGTAGGTTGATTGTGGAAAAAAAGCTTGACTCCTCTTGCAAAGTAGTTACTGAGCACCTTCGAAAGGATAAATACTCCTAGCTGTTTGTTGTTTCCTTTCCACTTCCAAAAGTACTTTTGGACCTGCATAGTGTCTAGTTTCTTACAAGCACACACAACTGCGTTCACACAAATAAACTTCTTTGAAAAGGCAGACAGTCTCATGAGTTCTTTAGTGTGGTCTTCTTTGAGTTTTTTTCTGTTTTTGTCAATTAAGAAGTTTTTGATCTGCAAAAAGCCAGCGCCTTGGAACTTTAAAAACTTCTCACTTAAAACCCTTGACAGGATCCTTCCGCTTTTTCTGGCTTTAGTTTGTGACTTCCACTTAGTTAAGTTAACTCTTAGTTCCCACACTCTTTGCACGTAAGCTAGCATCAAAAAAGGAAGTTTACTTGCTAAGTTTTTGTTCCTTGAAGAGTCTAGCTTCATGCTTAGGTGGTAAAGCCCAAGTTTGTTGAAACCAGCTTGCACTCGACTTTTAAATATCCTTCCTATCAGCTTAGGCAAGTTAAAGTCACTTTTCAAGTTGTTTTTAAAATTGCAAAAAGCGTTTTTCAAGACTCTGAACTCCAAGTCCTTGAAAACACCACACATCACTTTGAGGCTCCAAGTTGTTTGGGTTCTTTTGCAAATGCTTTCCCACTTGGTTTTTTCGATTCTTCTAAAGCAAGTTCTGAGTCTCCCTGTAAAGAACCTTTCGACCTTTTCAAGTCCTGAAAAAACACTTGGGTAGTTAATGGCTTCCTGTGTGCAAGAAGTTGTGGTGTTCATAGAACACCCGTAAGCCGCAATTTTTTGTAGTTGTTTGTCCTTTGTTATGAGAAGCTTCAAAAGACTCTTCTGCTGGACTACTAGGATTTCGTTTTCGTCAGCAAGGGTTTCGTTGATGTCTGCTTGTTCTTCTAGTAACTCTCTGAGTCTCTTGCGGGCTTTCTTTTCTTTCAAATAAACTTCACTTGAAAAATTTGCTGAACTTAAAGGAGAAAGGAAGTCGTCAAAGTTAGGTCTAATGTAAGGGTCGTTCACATAGTCTCTTATGGGCGAATCTGTGAGTAACGGGAAGTTAGTGAATTCCATTATGTACCGCTTTAATTATAAAAACACATGGAAGTCTAAATGCTTAATTAAGTTTTGATTCGACTGAGCACTTCTTGCAGGAGTCTTGGCAGGTACTCCTTTGCTTTATGGATGCTTGAGTAGTTGCTGAGTTCTTTGTCTAGTTCTTGTGTGATGTCCTCAAAAACTTGTTCCGAAACCTTTACTTGGGGGTGTTCTGCTGGGTACAACTTAGGAATTTCAACTTCAAGAGTGTGCGTTCTGCCATTGATTTCAACTTGAACTGTGTTCATAGAAGTTCCCAGAACCCTGTCTACTTCAGGCAACCACTGCTTTACAAAAACAGAGTGTTCTAGTTTCTTTTTCACAGCTTCAATAGTGGCACTCTCCACTAAGCTTTCTAGAACTTCTTGTGCTTTAACAGGAGTTTTGGGAACTGAAAACTTGTAAATGCCACCTAGGTACTGAGCCCAGGGGTATGGCTCTTTAGGAGAGAGTCTTTTAAGCAAAGCGCTGTCTTTTGAGTTTTTGCAAAAAGCTTCAACGTGGATGAAGTTCTCCTTTAAGCTAAACTTAATTTGAACAGGAAATATTTCGTGCACCCACTCGAGTTCTATTTCTTGGGTGTCAGGGGGTTCTATTTTTAAAATAACTACTTTGTTAGGACTGGACTTGTGCTTTTTTCTAGGCTCAGAAGAGTCAAGGGGTTCTTCTTCTACAAGCACGTCTTGAATAAGTAACTCAATAGGGTACTTGGTTTTTAAGCTAGCAAAAGCAGAGTAAAGACTGAACAAAGGAGCATCTAAGCTTTGGATTTCTTGTAAGTTGTGGTACTGTTCAGTCATGTCGAGTTCACAGATTTCCTGCAGAGGAAAAGTGGCTTGCTCAATGCTTGCAAGGACTCCACTGAGACTAGAAAACTTAGAATCGAGTTGCAGGTTTGTGTGCTTGGCTTCTTCTAGTTCTATCTTTTTCTTAGTAAGTACTTCTTTGAGTTGTTTTCTTTTTTGGTGTTCTTCTTCAATGCTTTTAATGATTTCTTCTCTTTCTAAGCTAGTGTCAATAGAGAGTTGGTTAAGTTCTTTAGTTTCAAGGTCCCTGCAGCGGTCTATTTCGCTTCTGTAAAGAGTGCGTTTGTACTCAAGGCTTTGAAGTTGTTCTTGCATTTCGTCTAATTTGTTCCTTGCTTCTGAGGCTTCTTTCTTTTTGTCTTCAAGAATCAGAGTGGCATCTCTCTGGAGTTTCCTAAATAAAGCAAGCAGTCCCTTGTTGGCGTACAAAAGATCGTCTTTTCTAGAGGTGCTTTGAGTAGCTTTTATGTTTTCTTGGAGTTTAGCCAGAACTTTTTGGGCGTTTTCGAGTGTTTGCTGGAAACTAGACATTTTTACTAATTCAAACTCAGAACAAGTAAATAGGCAAATAAATTATACGTTAAGATGGAAGGGTCGGTATTTAAATGCGGATTGTGCTACGAATTGTACGACGGAGGGTCCCACAAGCCTTTGTCTTTGGGCTGCGGACATGTGTTTTGCCAAGACTGTGTGTTCCAAATCAGTTTAAGTGAAAACTACGTATGTCCGATAGACAAATCCAAAATCGAAAACAGTGTGTATTCTTTGCCATGCTGTTACGCAATCCTAGCTAACCTTCCCAAACAAAAGCCAAAAGGCATTTGCTGTGCAAGACACCCTACCAAACAAGTGAAGTTTTTGTGCAGAACCCATGAAACCTACTTATGTTCTGAGTGCATAATAAACCACACAGGCAAGGGACACAACGTAGTAGGCTACAGTGCAAGCTTACAAGGCATCAAACAAGAAATAGCAGAAGCTGAAGAGACTTGTGAAAGTTGGGTTGAAGACGCAGAACACAAAACTAAGGAACTTGAAAAGCAAGAAAAAAACATATCTAGCTTCTACGAGCAACAAATTCACAAACTCACTGCTGCCTACGACAACGCCATAGCTAACTTGCAACAAAAAAAGAAAGAACAAACCTCCTTACTTCACAAATACCTTAACGACCAAAACAAACTCATTGATAAATACAAACACAAACTAGTCAAAGCACTTGAAACTACTCAACAAACTCGTAAAAAAGTCTCNAACTTACGCACTCACTTGGANACTCAACCTTTTGAGCACCTAAACCAAGAAATAAAACGAGTTAAACAAGACATGAAATGTTTTGAGTCTTCAGAAACGCCTAGTCTTCTGTTTTGGAGTTTCAAAGACACCTTGCAAGTTAAGTCCGGTTCCCTTCAGCAAGTTCCTTTTGAAGATGTTCAAAAAGAAAACAAACCCGAATATTGCAAGTCACATCACTGTAAAAAACTAGTTTTACAAATTCCCAACAAGCAAACTTCTCCTCCCGAAGGCAGTGTTACTTCTCGAGAAGCCTCAAACCCTAAACAAACTGAGTCCAAAAATACTGAAAAAGAGGACAGAGGAAGAAGTTTAGCTCCTAAACACCATGTTAATAGAGTCAAAAATATACCTAGGAGAACCCAACCTAAGAAAAGAAACAGCTCCTTTTAATTGTGTTAGTTAAATAACTTAGGCAAAACTCTAGGACAAAACATTAAACAACTTTTGTAAGGAGACTGACAGCATCCTGAAGTTTCTTCCGTTTCTAGTTCAAGCTCTAAAGAATACAGGCATTGTACAAGCTTGCTTTGTGTGGTGTAAACAAAGTCTAAGCGGCCTTGCTTTAAGTCAAATTCTATTTCTTTAAAGTCCTGAGTTAGCATAGTTTCTCCTGCACCTACTCCACTTAGGGTTTTGCTGAGTAACTTTTGCTTGTATAGTTTGAAAGACTTGTTTTTGGAGCAGACTTTAACAGTTCTGAAGAAATCAATAGTCATTTGTGAAATATTGCGCATTGAGTTGGAGTTGTCTAAATTGGCCTTGATACAAAGGTTGTCTTCAGGAGTGTATATGTCTTTGCTTAGTTCGAACTTTACAATGGTGAACCCTTTTTTTCTGAGAAAAGACCTTCCTTGGCTTACCCGCTTTTCTATACACAGAGTTTGAGCCAACTGAGGCTTTTCAACTATCAGTAGTTGTCTGGAGTTAGAGAATTTTTGGTTGTTTTGGTTAGTAAACTCTACAGTTAGGGTGTACTTGATTTCTGCAAAAGAATCTTCATTTCCAAACCTAAAAGTGCCTGGCAAGTTTCCAGGCAAAATAAAAGAAAAATAAAAAACTCTGAGTCCTTCCTCTAGGCTACAGTCAAAGTTGTAAATAGGCACCCTGACATCAACCAGTTTAGTTTCAGCTACACGAATTCTAGGTTGTCCGTAAAACTCTGAGTCATCCAAAAATGTTTGCTCCCTGCCTTGGAATTTTAAAACCAAAACTCCAGAGGAAGAAAGCTCTGACAACTGGAAATAAACTTTGCCTTTAACTTCTTCTTCTGGAGAGTATTCAGATTTGTTGAGTTTAATATGCACTGCTGCTTTTAAGTTGCCATTCCCCATTTTACTAAGAGACAAGGTTTACTAGTTTATGGAAGTTAGTCAGTTCACTTCTTGTAAGTTGTGCTTCTGACTTGGTGCCTTCGCCTCCTAAAGTCAGAGTTCCAATTCCCTTCACGACGTGGACTCCTGCGTGGGACTTAGTTTGCTTTCTGATTTCTTCAAAAGCTTTTTCGCTTTCGTCAACGACTCCTTCAAGTCCTTTTTTCATTTCGTTTAACTGTTGCTTTTTGTTAGCTCCTTTAACTACTCTTAACTTGGAGATTTGTTGGGCCATTGACTGCTTCAAAGAATAAAGCTTCTGAAGAGGCTCTGAAGTTCCAGGCAAAGAAGGCAGTTCAGGCAAACTTTGAACTTGTGACTTAATGAACCCTGTAAAAGAGTTCCTTTTGTCTAGTTCGTACTGCTCTATAAGAGCTCTGAAGGTTTCTAGTTCTTCTTGGTTCACACTTGACCCAGGACGAATGATTGAAAGTGACCCTCCGCGCATTAAGTTTATAAGTCCTCCAGACTCAGAGGTCATAACCCCGCCTGAAGTTTTAAACTTGCTTTCTTCAGCTGGACGGTACTTACTCATTTCTTCTTCCAGTTCTTTGTTTTTCTTTTGAAGTTTTTCCATGTCTGAATTCATTGCTTCCAAACTCTCTTCAAAGTACTTTTCGCGGTCTTGCAGGCGTTTTTTCTCAACTTCTAGTTGTGCAAGTCTCTGCCCTTTAGCGTGGGCGTCTGCTAGTCGCTTTTCAATGTTAGCTTTAGCAATCTTGGCTTCGTTAAGGTCTTTTTCAGTTTTGGCTAGTTTTACTGAGTAAAGCTTAATACTAGATTTAGCTTCTTCAAGTTCTCTAGTGGTTTCATCCGCTTTGCTAAGCTTTTCCCGCACACTCCAAGCCTGAACTATCCAGGGACCTTCAGTTTGGGTTTCAGTGCCCTTCTTTGAAAGGTTCACTATTGACCGCATGTCCTTTTCAGTGCCTTCGAACCATTCGTCCCACTTGTACCCAGAGTAGTCCGTTATTTGTTCGTTCATCAAAACTTCTTTGACTGCGTTGAACCGTGCAGTTAAAACTTCAGAGTACTTAAAGGTGTTTTCGTCTTCCAATTCAACTTCAAAAAGTCTACTGGAAATGCTAAAAGCTTTGTTCATGATGTCTTTGTAGTCCACTTTGACGCAGATTCTTTCGTTTAAGTTGTACATGTGCAACAAAGAATGAATTCCTTGACAAAGCTGCAGTAAACTTCTAGAAAGCGAAATCTTTCCAGATGTTCCTGGGACATTTTGCTTCTGGAACTCTTCAAGGTACTCAATACTCATGAGGTAGTTCTCAAGTGGTATGGAAGAGGACAGTCCTCCCTCTTTAACTAGCTTCAAAAAGTTGTCTATTGAAGAGTTTGCTAAAGACATCTGTCCCCAGTCTAAGTTGAGCATAAACTCATTGAACTCAGGAGGAGTCAAAGCAAAAATGTGCTCTTCTATGTAACTTAAAATGGAGTATAAGTTGATACTGTGCGAACTCAAGTTAAAAATCCACCTTGTAAGTGGCTTTTCGTGAGGAGTGTCTAGGGTCAAACTCACTAAGCTCTGCACACAGAGAAAAGCTTTACGACGAGTAGACCGCAACAAGCAGTAGCTGTTGAACTTAGGCAGTGCTAAGCTTTCCAAAATGGTGTCAGGAATAGATGCCAGCACAAACTGCATTTTCTTTTCAGCTACTTCATAAGAAATTTCGTTGTCTTTTCCTTCAACATAGTGAGTAAGCATTTCTCTGATTTTCCCAGAAAGCCAAACGTTCTTTTCCATGAGTTCTTGCATTTTCTTCATTTTCTCTTCTTCACCAGAGTCAGCGAGTTGCTCCCTCAAGGCTTCTAAGTCGTTGTTTAGTTCGCAAACTCTTACTCTGAACTGGTTAATGATTTTTTCGTAGTCAATCCTTTTTTGTTCCCAGTTTTCAATTTCTTGTTGAAGGTTTTGGATTTCAACGTCTCTGTTGTGGATTTCGTCGTGGAGTCCTTTTTCTATTTCAGCTTGGTCTTCAGCAATTTGTTCTTCTAGTTCGTGGAGTTCTTGGAGTTCCGAGACTTGTGCCTCTAGTTCTTTGACTCTTTCTCCGGACTTAAGGTTTTCTTCTGTGAGGTTCTCAATCATGTCTGAGTAACTTTGGGCTTCTTCTAAAGCGTCGTTTAAAGAGTTGATTTGTTCTTCTTTTTCTTGTAACTGGGTTTTGAGGTCTTGGATCTGTTGCAGTTGTTGTTCTATTTGGGGTATGTCTGCAAGTTCGTTTTCCAGTTCCTGGATTCTTTGCTCGTAGTTTTGTTTGGAGTTTTGGTGTTCGGTGTACAGTTTTTGCAAGGCTAGCTTTAACTGAGCAGCTTCTACTTCAGTGTCTTCTGCACTGCCTTCACTTTGGAGTTGCTCCATTTCTAAGTTCCTGATTTCAATTTCTTCTTTGAGTTCTTCTAACTCAACTTTCATTTCTTCGTTTTCTTTTGTGAGGGTTTCAACGTTTCCTTCAGCTATTTCTTTTTCTAGAGTCAGGGACTCGATCATTTCTTGGAGTTCATTAACGTCCACTGCAGGTTTTTCGTCTTTAACTTTTTTGATTTGTTCTTTGAGTTCTTTGATGGTTTTGTCTTTTTCGTTAGTGACTTGTTGGATGTGCTCGGAGTGGGACCTTCTGAGTTCTTCGATTTCTTTTTTCTTTTCACTTAGTTCTTTTTTTGCTTGTTTGATGGCTTCTTCTTTTTCAGCCAGAAGTACACTGCTTTCTTCAGCTTTGTCTTCTTCAGCTTTTCTTTTTTCTCTAAGTTGCTGCCCAATGGCTTGTTTTCTTTCTGCTATTTTGTTGCGCACTTCTTCTCGTATG
>PR_CR_10_Liq_1_inCRDRAFT_1000291_pt1 | contig 31955 bp, 32 predicted proteins | sample PRCRCaboRojoPR_3_FD_10241 | JGI IMG/M metagenome (IMG submission 10241)
GCGCGATCCACTCGCAACGCGTCGCTCCTGACTTTCGTTTCCTTCATTCTCGCGCAACACCCTTTTTGTCTGGCGACACCGTTTAACTGATTAGTGCGCGACATACCCGTTCAAAAACTCAGTTCAAAGGGTCAAATTGGTATTTTGGAATATTCTTGGTGTGTCCCGAGGTGCATATGGCAAGAAACAAGGCTCATCGCGCGGCAGTTTGAATAAACGAAACGTCGTTGGGCTTGATAATGGCGGCGGTCAAAATTCCTGTCGCATACGCACCTGTGTCGACAGCAATTCGTCCTCTGTCGGCAACCGGTGTCTCAACGATGGTGTGGCCGTGTACAATCCACTGTCCATCGTGACGCGTTACATTTGGGAAATCTGGATGCCCCCACAATAGATGCTGAGGTTTTTGGGATCCCATTGGCTCAGAAGGTTTCGTCCCTGCGTGCACGGCCCAAACATTACCATTTTGCCAAGATAGCGGGCGTTCGTTCAGCCAATCAACCATCTCGGCTCCCATCGCCTCGACGAGTTGATCTCGTGTCGCATTCATGGCGGAGGCATCGTTCAAACGCTCCTGCCTCAGAGATACGCCAAAACTCGCTAAAGTTTGCAGTCCACCATTCCGGATCCAGCGTCGAGCGGATTGAGAGGGCGCGTCAATAAAGTCCAGCAACATGCGTTCGTGGTTGCCCATCAGGCAGGTCACGGGTGGATTTCCCGCCGGAGAAACAGACATAAGGAGTTGGAGGACAGACCGGCTGTCTTCGCCGCGATCTATATAGTCACCTAGAAAAACGATGGGCCAGCCAGGGAAGGTTTTTTCGATCAATTGATCCAGTTCAAGCAGCAAGTCGGCTCGTCCGTGCAAATCGCCGACGGCCAGAAAAGGCTGCTCCGGTTGAGGGGCAGGCATTGTCCCATCTTTTTTTTGCGGGCTCGATAAATTGCCTGCTATTCGCGCAAAAAGGTTTTTCATGCCGTGCTTGTTCCGATGCTTACTCGTCATTTGGCTTGCGGACCTATGCCCAAATTGAGGCCAAGGCAAATACCCAGCGTTCCTGGAGCAGTCAATAAATCTACCCCCTACCTCGGACCTCTCCCGCAACCATTTGCAAGTAAGCTGTATCACTTCGATCTGGCTTGGGGCCTTCGCATTCGTTGCCTCTTGTACTCTTCAGATCGTCAAACTGCGAAACCAGAACTTAATCAAGTGAGGCAAAGTACTGGGGTGCAGTTTTTTTGTGAGGCGTTCCATGCTTAGATTTCGGAAAAGACAGTGGCCGTCGCTGTTTTTGCCTTCCGAGGCATCCAGCGCCACTTCCACCTTGAATGCTGACGCATACTACTTTCGCTTCACCGCCTGAGATCTTCCATCCATCACCGTTCCGCAAACAAACATTCTCAGCCTACGTTGCAAGTCGAAATTCGGGTAATAGATCATCAACTCTTTGTAGGCAGAGTTTGAAGAAAAGTGGCGATCATGTTAACAACAATTGCCCTAGCTGCGCTCTTGCAGCTAGGGCAGACCAACCATGAAATTGTCGCGGATGCTACCACTCACGAATATTATCCGCCGACGTGTCGAGGTTGTTGTACATAGAGAGAATTGTCAATATGATAATTCGAGTTGTGTTTTTTAACCATGCTCTTTCTGATTGGGAAAGGTGGAAAAAGGTAAATGACTAAGCTTTCAGCACTTTTTGCGTTACGTTGCATGCTTCGCGAGATGGAGCGTGACGTCGGGCTTCAGGACCTGAGCCCGACGGAATTGGATGTGTTCCTTGCGGCTCATTCTGTTTCTGACCAAGGACGTGACGGGGTGACATCGGCTGAAATTCGTCATCATGAACTTGTCATCGATCTTGCTCAAGCGACCTACCATAGAGCCTTAAGATCTTTGTTGGAGCTGGGGCTGCTCGAACGAGCTGATGGTTTTAAAACACGGCGCTATGTCGTGCGCAGCGATCTCAGCTCTTAATAAGCGGATTTGCATGACATTTACGAGGCATAGCTTTGTTCCGAAGGCGCAACCATGGATTGTATTGGCGACCGCCTCAGATCTTCCATTTCAAGTGGACACTTGATGGGTTTTATCATTGTTTCCGCAGCATATGTGCTTTGCCTCGGACTGACCGTTTTTTTTGTTACGCCAGCTCAACGGCAGGTCTTGCCCGAGATAACCGTCTTCGCCAGCCTAATCTACCTTCCACACGGCGTGCGGGTTCTTGCGACTTGGGTTTATGGATGGAAAGCCATTCCCGCGCTTATTGCTGGAAGCGTGATCGCTGCTTTTGTGTTTTTTCCGGATGCGAAGCTGGAATTCCTGACGCCCGCATTATTCGCTAGCGTGCTCTATGGGGCGGTCACCGCCTATATCGCTTTCGAACTGGTGCGCTTGATACACCGAGATTACTATTTTGGAAATGCACAGAAACCCAGTTGGAAAGGTATGATCGTAATCGGCGCCATTGCCTCGATCATCAATTCGATCGGACAGACTCTTATATTTTCGGGCCTCATCGATCTCGACAAATTCGTTTTTATTCTTGTCACCTACGCTATTGGTGATTTGGTCGGCCTCATTCTCTGCATGGCAGCACTCATGATTATCTTTCGCTGGATCCGACTAAACGCAAAATCCTGAACATGTTGAATGTCATACGTGCAAAATTTTTCGCACATTTGACGGCTGTGCTGGCTGCTTTCAAGGTAACTGAGGGGAGCTATGAATGGACTTTCTTGGAACTTGGCTCAAACGCGTCTGATCATGGAGGCGCTGGCCAAAGAGCCCGTGACCTGCCCCCCGATGGTCGCTCATTCGTAATGAGAGTCTGCGGGTCTGGTTTTCATATTCTTCGTCGTCAGTTTGGGCAAGCGCGCCGGGCGCGGAGCCCTCAAATTGCTCAAGCGTCCGACGCGCTTCTGCGGGCGTTTGATTTCCGATCGATGAGTGTGGTCTGACATTGTTGTAGTCGTAGCGCCAAAGCGCCAGCTTTCGACGTGCATCATCCAGGTTGTCGAACATCTCCTCGTTCAGAAGCGCATCGCGCAGGCTTCCGTTGAATGACGCGATGAAGGCATTCTGCTGCGGCTTGCCCGGGTCGATGCAATGCCACTGGACACTGTTGCCGTTAGCCCATTTCAGGATCGCCCGTCTGGTGAACTCGGTCCCGTTGTCGCTGACAATACTGGCGGGCTTGCCATAGACCCGGACCAGTGCATCCAACTCCCGCGCAACCCGGGCACCCGAGATGCTGGTATCCGCCATCAGGCACAGGTTCTCGCGGCAGCAATCATCGTTCACCGCCAGGATGCGGAACCGACGCGAGGCCCCGAAGGTGTCGGACAGAAAGCCCAACGACCAGCGTTCGCCCGGCCTCAGCGCCTCTAACATCGGTGTCCGAGAGCCACGGGTCTGTTTCCGGCCTCGTCGTCGCCTGACGCCCAGCTTCTCGTCGGTGTAAAGCCGATAGAGCTTCTTGTGGTTCCTGATCATCCCTTTGCGTTCCAACATCACCCCGATCCGCCGGTAGCCGAACCGGCGGCGCTTGGCCGCGACGGTTTTCATCTCCTTGCGTATCTCAGGGTTATCCGGCGGGCGTTCACGCCGGACCGTCTTTGGATCGACACCCCCCTCTCGGGACATTGCTTCGCAATGCCCTGCCGGGCAATGGACAAGTCGGCAGGCCCGGCGCTGCGAGATGTCATGATCCCGCATCGCCCTGAGCGCTGCCTCTCGCCGCTCAATCGGTGTCGTCAGTTCTTTCCCAGCAGATCCTTCAGAACAGCATTGTCCAGCATCGTGTCAGCGAGCAGACGTTTAAGCCGGGCGTTCTCGTCTTCCATTGCTCTCAGCTTCGCGACGTCGGACACCTCCATGCCGCCATATTTCGATTTATATTTGTAAAAGGTGCCTTGGCTGAGGCCGTGCTTGCGGCACACCTCCGCCGTCGGCATTCCGGCTTCCTGTTCTTTGATCATCCCGATGCTTTGAGCTTCACTGAAACGGCTCTTTCGCATTCGTTTGCTCCTTCGAAAGGTCGAGCAAACTCTACATCACAACGAGGGAAGTTTCGGGGGCAGGTCAGAACCCAAAAGCGGCTCACTTTTTGCTACTGGGGTTTATACCCTTTATGGGGGCTTCATGCGTTTCAAGCTCAAGCGGTACGTTATTGAGGCCAAAACGCGCTGCAGGGGTATAAGGGGATGTTGTTGCCGCGCGTTGCTTCCTTTAAGACATGCGTGCTCAGCACTCAAACTGTTGTGAGGGAATTTTGAAATGAGCCAAAAGACGTTGTTTGGTACCGATGGAGTGCGTGGCGAAGCAAATTCATGGCCAATGACGGCAGAAGTGGCTATGAGTCTTGCCGCTGCGGCAGGGCGCTATTTCCGCCGCGACCAGCAAGAGCACCGCGTTGTGATCGGAAAAGATACGCGACTTTCGGGTTACATGATCGAGAATGCTCTGACTGCAGGCTTCACTTCAACTGGTATGAATGTTTTTCTGTTAGGCCCGGTTCCGACACCAGCGATAGGGTATTTGACGCATTCCCTAAGGGCGGATGTTGGCGTCATGATATCTGCTAGTCACAATCCGGCTGCCGACAACGGTATCAAGTTTTTTGGGCCCGATGGCTTCAAGCTCTCGGATGAGGCTGAGGCGGAGATCATGCGGCTTTTTAACAAAGGCGTTTCTCCTGCGAAACCTGATGCGATCGGTCGTGCCCGTCGTCTTGAGGATGCGAGAGGGCGCTATATTGAATATGCCAAAACAACCTTTCCGAGACGGCAAAGGCTGGACGGTCTGCGTATTGTCTTAGATTGCGCNAATGGTGCTGCCTANAACGCTGCGCCCAAAGTTCTTTGGGAACTGGGCGCTGAGGTGATCCCGATTGGAGTGTCACCGGACGGGTTCAATATAAACGAGAAATGCGGATCGACCCATCCGCAGGTTGCAGCGCAGCGGGTCTGTGAAACGCGCGCTGATCTCGGCATTTGTCTGGATGGGGATGCTGACCGAGTGATCCTGATTGACGAGCAAGGGGATATTGCCGACGGGGACCAGATCATGGGCCTGATCGCCGAACGATGGGCGGCGCAGGGTCGGTTGGCTGGCGATGCGCTCGTGGCGACGGTTATGTCCAATCTCGGGCTGGAACGTTTCCTAGAAGATAAAGGTATCGCGCTAGAGCGGACTAAAGTCGGTGATCGCTATGTGGTGGAGCGTATGCGCGAGGGTGGATTTAATCTGGGTGGCGAGCAATCAGGCCATATCGTTATGACAGATTATGCCACCACCGGCGACGGGTTGATCGGCGCGTTGCAATTCCTGTCGGCCATGGTCGAAACCGGCGACAAAGCCAGCAGCCTTACACGTGTTTTCACGCCGGTCCCACAAAAGCTTATCAACCTGAGGTATGCGGAACACAAAGCCCCTTTGGAGGAGGATGCTGTCCAGGCGGCCATCAAACAGGCCGAAGAACGACTTGGTCGGTCGGGGCGGTTGCTGATCAGGAAGTCGGGGACGGAACCATTGATCCGTGTCATGGCCGAGGCCGAGAACTTGGGTCTACTTGATGATGTTCTGGAGACAATTGTGAGTAAGGTGCGAGCGGCATGCTAGCGTGCAGTTTGTAACAAGCACCGAACCGAGCGGTTTCTTCGCCTTACGGCGGACGCCGCGCAAATTCACAGCTTTTGCTGGAAGCTACCAAGCTCATGGTGATCCCATAGGGACTCAGGGACGGCGGTTTTTTTATGTCGGTTTGACGTTTGCTGGCCGAGACGCATGGGGCGCCGCGAACCTTGTATCCCCGCTGACGCCTGAACTGCCCCGCTCGTAACCACGCATGAAAAACGGGGCGCGAACGCCCCGTTTTCGCGGTTGGCCTGAAACGCCGGGCCTTGGCTGCGGCACCTCAGGTCAAGTGACCTCAGAAACTGTAGCTGACGCCGAAATTGACCGCATGAGTCACGATCTCGGTGTTCAGCTTGCCCGCCGGGGTGCCATCAATGGTCAGGTCGTTGTCCGACCATGTCACCTGGTATTCGCCGAACAAGGCCCAATCCTGGTTTAGGTCGTATTTCAGGCCCGCAATCCCGCGCGCGGCGGGGCCTGTCACTTCATATCCGAAGGTCCGAACCGCACCGCCCGCAGTGGGCTGTGCATCGACATGCGGCATGGCAAAACCAAGGCCCGCACCAACGTAAGGCGTGAATTTCGGGGTTTTCGGGAAAGCCCCGGGCCAGCGTTTCATCACGTTGGCAGTGATGATGTTGTGCCCATCCGATAGCTCAAGGCGGTTCAGGCCAAGTGCGGCTTGGGATGCCGCGTCGGCATAGGCCTTGGCGTGCGTCAGTTCCACGCCGAAGCCAAGGTTGTTGGCTGTCCACCATGTTGCGCGCGCACCATAGTAAAAAGGATTCTCAAGCGGCTTGCCTTCCCAGTCGACTGATTGGCTGACAGCTCCGGCGCCCGGGACCGTCCCAGAGGCCGTGCTGTCCTGTACGCTTTGCACACCCAGATAGAGGCTCAATTCCATTTCCGCCGCGGCGGGGGCGGCAATCATCGCCGCCACGCTGGCAGCAATCGCGGTTTTTGCAAGGCGTTTCATCGGCTGGACCTTCCAGTTGAACGGTTATCTCGGCGTCTGCTTACACCCGCCATGGCGGTGCCACAAGCGCGACACGTGGGCACGCGTGCGCGGTGTCGCAAGCGCGACACATCCGCACCACCTTCATTTCGGGCGCATTGCACACTGGACTGCCCTTCAAACCCCGGCTAAATAGCGCGCCAGAAGGCTTTTCAAATTTGGACGGCCTGCGAATCCGTATGTGGCCGGTCCCGGCTTTGAGAATGGAGAAAACCTCGTGTCCCACGCAGAAGATCACGAAGGCACCCGTAGGGATTTCCTCTACTACGCTACCGCCGGTGCAGGTGCCGTAACCGCAGGGGCCGCCGTTTGGCCGCTTGTGGACCAGATGAACCCCTCCGCAGACGTTCAGGCGCTCAGCTCGATCCGGGTTGATGTCGCGAGCATCTCGGAAGGAACCCAAATCACGGTCAAATGGCTGGGCAAGCCGGTGTTCATCCGCCGCCGCACCCCCGCCGAGATCGAGGAGGCGCGTTCTGTCGCACTCGATGATCTGCCTGACCCCATCGCGCGTAACAACAATATCGACGGCGAAGTTCCCGCCACCGATGAAAACCGTGCCCTCGATGAAAGCGGCGAATGGCTGGTCCAGATGGGCGTTTGCACCCACCTTGGCTGTGTGCCGCTCAACGACGCGGGCGATTACGTCGGCCCCGAGGGCGTGGGCGGCTGGTTCTGCCCCTGCCACGGCTCGCACTACGACAGTTCGGGCCGCATCCGCAAAGGGCCCGCGCCGGAAAACCTGCCGGTACCGGTGGCCGAATTCGTCGACGAATCGACGATCAAACTGGGATAAGGAAACGCGCAAATGTCCGGAATTCCGCACGATCATTACGAGCCCAAAACGGGCGGCGAGAAATGGCTTCATTCGCGCCTGCCCATCGTCGGGTTGCTCTATGACACCATCATGATCCCCACACCCAAGAACCTCAACTGGATGTGGATCTGGGGGATCGTCCTCACTTTCTGCCTTGCCTTGCAGATCATCACCGGCATCATTCTGGTGATGCACTACACGCCGCATGTCGATCTGGCCTTCGCCAGCGTCGAACACATCATGCGCAACGTGAACGGCGGCCATATGATCCGCTACCTGCATATGAACGGGGCATCGCTCTTCTTCCTTGCCGTTTACCTGCACATCTTCCGCGGCCTCTACTATGGCTCCTACAAAGCCCCGCGTGAGGTGACATGGATCATCGGCATGCTAATCTACCTTCTGATGATGGGCACCGCCTTCATGGGCTACGTGCTGCCCTGGGGTCAGATGTCCTTCTGGGGCGCCACGGTGATTACCGGCCTCTTCGGCGCGATCCCCTTCATCGGTGAACCGATCCAGACGTGGCTTCTGGGCGGACCGGCGGTGGATAACGCCACGCTGAACCGCTTCTTCTCGCTGCACTACCTGCTGCCCTTCGTGATCGCGGCGCTTGTCGCCGTGCACATCTGGGCCTTCCACACCACGGGCAACAACAACCCCACCGGTGTCGAAGTGCGCCGCGGCTCTAAGGCCGAGGCNGAGAAAGANACCGTNCCCTTCTGGCCCTACTTCGTGATCAAGGACCTCTTCGCACTCGCCCTGATCATGGTGATCTTCTTTGCCGTCGTCGGCTTCATGCCCAACTACCTGGGCCACCCCGACAACTACATCGAGGCCAACCCGCTGGTGACCCCCGCACACATCGTGCCCGAATGGTACTTCCTGCCGTTCTACGCGATCCTGCGCGCCTTCACCTCGGATGTCTGGGTTGTGATGTTCGCAAGCTGGATCACCGGCGGCATCATCGACGCCAANTTCTTCGGCGTTCTGGCGATGTTCGGCGCGATCATCGTGATGGCGCTGGCACCTTGGCTCGATACCTCGTCGGTCCGCTCGGGGCGTTATCGCCCTATGTTCAAGTGGTGGTTTGCGCTGCTGGTCGTGGACTTCATGGTGCTGATGTGGGCCGGGGCCATGCCCGCGGAACCACCTTATTCGACGATCTCGCTCATCGGTTCGACCTACTGGTTTGCCTACTTCCTCGTGATTCTGCCGCTGCTTGGCGTGATCGAGAAGCCGCAAGCCCAGCCCGAAACGATCGAAGACGACTTCGCATCGCACTACCCGAAATCCGGCACGCCGGCTGAATAAGAAAGGAAACGGGATAATGTTTAAGAAACTCGCGATTTCCGCAGTTGCCGCCCTGACCCTTTCGACGGGGGCCGCGGTTGCGGCGGGTGGTGCCGGTAAAGTCAAAGACGTCGACTTCTCTTTCGAAGGGCCCTTCGGGTCCTTCGATCAGAACCAGCTGCAACGCGGCCTTCAGGTGTACACCGAGGTCTGCGCGGCTTGCCACGGCCTGAAATACGTGCCGCTGCGCACGCTCTCGGACGAGGGCGGCCCACATCTGCCCGAAGATCAGATGCGCGCCTACGCGGCTCAATTCGAAGTCTACGACGAGGAGCTTGATGAGTTCCGCACCGCCAAGCCCACCGATCACTTCCCCGAGTCGAATATGGAAACCGCGCCGGACCTCAGCCTGATGGCCAAAGCCCGCGCCGGGTTCAGCGGGCCCTATGGCACCGGTCTGAACCAATTGTTCAAAGGTATGGGCGGACCGGAATACATCGTGTCGCTGCTCGAAGGCTATACGGGCGAGACCAAGACCCAAGCGGGCGTGACCCTTTACGAAAACACCGCCTTCCCCGGCGGCTGGATTTCGATGGCTCCCGCGCTTTATGGTGAGGATGTCGAGTATGCCGATGGCCATTCCAACAGCCTCAAACACGAGGCCGAGGACGTCGCCGCCTTCCTGATGTGGGCGGCTGAGCCCAAGATGATGGCGCGCAAACAGGCTGGCCTGACCGGTGTGATCTTCCTCACCGTTCTGACCGTGCTGCTCTATCTCACGAACAAGCGTATCTGGGCGCCGATCAAGGGCAAGAAAACCAGCTGAGTTTTCGCCAGGATATCAAGCTGAATGACCCCCGCAGGCCACCTGCGGGGGTTTTTTTGTTGCGCATCAAGAAACTGTCATATTGGCGGGCTACGGCGGCGGAAAAAGGACCAATCCCAATGCCCAAACTTTCCGCCACAACGCCCGCCATTCACCCTGAATGCGAGATCACCGATACCAGCTTCGGGGCCTATACCGAAATCGGTCGGGGCAGCCGCGTAGCGCATTCCGTGGTGGGCGATTACTCCTATTGCGACCGCTATTGCGACATCGCCAATGCCCGCATCGGCAAGTTTGCCAATATCGCCAGCTTCACGCGCATCGGCGCCACCGATCACCCGCTTGATCGCGCAAGCCTGCACCACTTCATGTATCGTTCCGCCAGCTATTGGGATGACGCCCAAGACGATACCGATTGGTTCGATCATCGCCGCAGTCGGCTGTCCTATATCGGCCATGACACCTGGATCGGGCATAATGCGCAAATCAAACCCGAGGTGACCATCGGCCATGGCGCTGTCGTTGCCTCCGGGGCCGTGGTCACGCGCGATGTGGCCCCCTATACCATCGTTGCGGGCCTTCCCGCGAAACCCGTTCGTGATCGCTTCCCGCCCGCCATCTCCGAGCGCCTCATCGCGCTTGCTTGGTGGGATTGGAGCCATGACCAGTTGCGCGCCGCGCTTGAAGACTTCCGTAGTTTCTCGGTCGAGGCATTCTTGGAGAAACATGGGGGGTGACCACCGACCCCGAAGTAAGTCGAGTATACACCGCTCGCCTTTGCAAGTGGGGGCGCTGATCGACTTTGCGCGCCGATCACTGGTGAAAACGCCCTTTGAATGAGTTTCTGAGTAAGCATTCAGCGCTCAAGCAATGGCACTCGGCATGTTTGTGTTGCCGCAACGCGTCTTTATTTGCAAAATCAAATACTGCGTCCCTACGCATTGCAGTCATTTGAAACCACGACACGAACAGTATCATTGGGATATTCACATGGTCTTTGAGGTTTTTGCCATCGGCGCGGCGTTTGTTTTTGGCTTGGCTGTTCGGCCGCTTGGCCTGCCGCCACTTGTCGGGTTTCTCGCCGCCGGGTTTTTCATAAATGCAATTGGCCCACGCTTTGGCATGCCATCAGAAACTGGGCCGATCCTCGATTATATCGCCAATCTTGGCGTTTTGATCCTGTTGTTCACCGTCGGGCTGAAGCTCAAACTTCGGCAGATTGGTGAACCGCATGTGATCGGGGTATCGCTTTTGCATTTCGCGCTCTCCGTGGTGCTGTTCACACCAATCGCGCGGTTGTTTTTTACGTCAGACTGGACGGTCGCGTTGCTCGTGGGGATCGGGTTGGCATTTTCGTCCACCGTGCTTGCGGCCAAAATGCTGGAAGCCAAGCGCGAAATGGGCAATTTCCACGGCCGCGCGGCCATCGGCATCCTGATTGTGCAGGATATCATCGCGCTCGTGGTGCTTGCGATCTTCTCGGGCAAGGTGCCGGGGCCTTGGGCGCTGTTGATCTTTGCCGTGCCCTTGCTGCGGCCCATGCTTTACAAGCTCCTTGATCTCGCGGGGCATGACGAAGTTCTGATCCTTGCCGGGATGGCACTGGCGCTTGTGATCGGGGGGTATGGTTTCGAGGTCATCGGCTTGAAGGGCGAGATCGGCGCACTTGTCATGGGGCTGATGCTGTCCAACCACCCCCGGGCCAGCGAATTGTCCAAGTCACTCTGGTCCCTGAAAGAGCTTTTCCTTGTCGGCTTCTTCCTGTCGATCGGAATGTCGGGCCTACCGGACTGGAACGCGATTGTATTCGCGGTGGCAATGGGCGTGCTGTTGCCACTCAAGGCGATCGCGTTTTTCTTCTTGCTCGTGGCCTTCCGCCTGCGCGCCCGAACAGCCTTCCTGACGTCGCTGGCCTTGGGGGTCTACAGCGAATTCGGGCTCATCGTGGCGGCGGGCATTCCGGCGGCGGAGCCGTTTCTTGTGCCGCTGGCCATCGCGGTTTCGGTGTCCTTCCTGATCGGCGCGCCTCTCAACCGTATGGCCCATCCGCTCTTTGAACGCTTCGAGACACAGCTTCAGCGTTTCGAGCGCAAGACCCGGCATCCCGACGAGCAGCCCACCGATTTAGGGGACGCGAATGTCTTGATCTTCGGGATGGGGCGAACCGGGTCCGCAGCCTATGAGGCCTTGTCCGGAAGCGGCCTTCGTCCCGTGGGGCTGGATGCGGATACCTACAAGGCAAGCGCCCATGCCGATGCAGGGCGCAATGTGGTCTTTGCCGATGCCGAAGACAGCAATTTCTGGAACGGTGTCACCCTTGATGGCATCAAGGCGGCGGTTCTGGCCATGGATGATTTGGAGGCCAAACTCATTGCGACGCGGACACTACGATCCAAGGGGTTCGCCGGGCCAATCGTAAGCCATGCCTTGCACGAAGAACATGTTGGAATGATCCAGGAAGCTGGTGCCAGCCGAACTTACTTGACCATGCGCGAAGCGGGACGAAGTTTGGCGAACCACGCGATTGAGGCATCGCGCGCGGATACCTCCACCTGACGCTGATTGGTCTCGGCAATTGTGCTTTGTTTGACGTTTGGGGCCAGACTTTCGTACGACCCGTACGAGGCCTTGGCCGAACACCCTGTTTTTGTACGAAACTCGCATGCAAAACGTACGAGTCGTACGCAGGCGAAAAGGGGGCGACCCTGGGGTCACCCCCGGTTAGGTGCTCAAATAATGGGGACAAAGAATATGCAGAATGTTATCTCGAATCTGTAACGACTTCATGTCATGTCATGTCATCTTCGTTCAGGGTCAGTGTCACCCGATCACCAGCAAACCATGTGCGCCCGTATTCTATGGGTGCTCCGTCCTCATCCACATTGACACCCACCGACCGCAGAATTGGGGCACCCTCTGTGACCCGCAGGTGAAGCGCCTGAGCGGCACTGGCCAGCTTTGCGGTAAGCTGCGTTGAAAAGCGGGTATAATCCTTTACTCCCATATGTTTAAGGGCTGCGGTCACCGAGCGCTTTTGCTCCAAAAGTTGCGGCAGATCGGGGAACCTCTGGGCTGGAAAGACGCTGCGAAACAGGGCGATAGGCTGTCCATCCGCGAGTGACAGGCCATAATAGACATGCACGAGATCGCCCATGTGCAGATTGAGCGCCTCCGCCTCTCGCGTGTCGCAAGAACGGGTTTCGATCGACAGTATTTCCTTCGCGGGCATTCGCCCCGCCGCTTCGAGGTTTTGGTGAAATCGAACCCTGCGGCCAATCGGATACTCTGCCGGCGACATCGCCACAAACACTCCGGCCCCCCGCCTGGCATGCACAATTCCATCCTCGGCCAACTGTCCCAACGCGCGCCTGACCGTATGCCGGTTCACGCCAAAGCGTTTCGACAAAGCCGCCTCCGTCGGCAGCTTGTCTCCGGGATGATACCGCCCCTCGGCGATATCCGTGCTCAGGCTACTGTGAATGGACTTCCAAACTGGTGTCTTCTTGTTCATGTCACGAAAACTTCACGTCATTGGGGATTGTTGGATCAGCGGGAATCGGGTAACTATTTGTCTAGTTGTATAGGAAAATAGACAAATCTGCAAGGTGTCTAGATGACGGATGATGCATCGCGAAAACACTGGATGGGCCTGCTTGCAAAGGCCGCCCCCCAAGATCTTGCGCGTCTTTGGGCCAAAGTGTCGATGGACGTGCAGTTCAGCTTTCTCCGCGTGCCCGAAGTCGGGGCTGTCATGGTTCGTGGCAGGGCGGGAGCAACGGGTGCCCCGTTTAATCTTGGCGAGATGACAGTTGCGCGCTGTTCGGTGCAGCTTGAGGGCGGCGAAATCGGCCACGCTTATGTCCAAGGTCGTGACAAAACACATGCCACCCAGGCCGCGGTTATCGATGCGCTTATGCAGACCGGCAAGGCTGATACACTGCGTGAGCATATCCTTGATCCTCTACGTGAAGACCTTGAGCAGGCGCGCGCCGCGCGTGCTGCCCGCGCCGCCGCTACGAAGGTTGATTTCTTTACCATGGCACGGGGGGAAGACTGATGCAGGCGGATACATTGAAAGGAGGCTTCGCCGACGCCTCCGTCCAGTCGGCGAAGGCGTTTCGTGCCGCCATGAACGCCATGGCGCGCCCCGGACGGATCGAACTCTTGGATGGTGCCCGGCCCCCGGCCCCGATGTCGCGTGCGGCGGGTGCGTTGATCCTGACACTGTGCGATCCGGAAACTCCGATCCACCTTGCGGGTATGCATGATTGCCCGGATGTAAGAGCCTGGATTGCCTTCCATACCGGAGCACCGATCGCAGAGCCGGAATCCGCAAGTTTTGTTCTTGGCAACTGGCCGTCGCTTCATCCGATTTCACGATTCCCCAAAGGCACGCCTGACTACCCTGATCGGTCGGCAACCCTGATTGTCGAAATGCCGGAACTGAGCGCCACCGGTGCGAGGCTATCAGGGCCGGGCGTCAAGGATGTGACCGGATTTGCCTTGCCCGAAGTGGCGTCTTTTCAAGCAAACGCAGCTCTCTATCCTTTGGGGTTGGATTTCTTTTTTACCTGCGGGTCCGAAGCCGCCGCGTTGCCACGTTCAACCAAGGTGGAGAGTACCTGATGTATGTTGCAGTCAAAGGTGGCGAGCGTGCCATCGACAATGCCCACGCTTGGCTGGCCGAAGAGCGTCGTGGAGACACGTCAGTGGCCGAGCTCTCGACCTCGCAAATTCGCGAACAGTTGGCTCTGGCCGTGAACCGGGTCATGGCAGAGGGGTCGCTTTACGATCCTGACCTCGCGGCGCTTGCGATCAAACAAGCGCGGGGTGATTTGATCGAGGCAATCTTCCTGATCCGGGCCTATCGCACCACGCTGCCCCGGTTGGGTGCATCGGAGCCTGTGGAGACCGCCAAGATGGCTTGTGACCGCAGGATTTCGGCCACCTTCAAGGATGCGCCGGGTGGGCAGGTTCTGGGGCCGACGTTCGACTATACGCACCGCTTGCTTGATTTCAAGTTGGCTGCCGAAGGGGAGACACCGCAAGCGCCAGAGGCCGAACCGGCAGGAGGGCCGACGCCGCACATCACCGGGTTTTTAAACCGTGAGGGGGTGATCCAGTCCGAGCCTGAGGGCGATGAGATCCCGCCTGATCTGACGCGCGAGCCGATGGAGCTTCCGGCGAACCGATCCTTGCGCCTGCAATCGCTAAGCCGGGGGGATGAGGGATTCATCCTGTCGATGGCCTATTCCACGCAACGCGGATATGCCCGCAACCATGCCTTTGTGGGGGAATTGCGCATCGGTGCCGTGGCGGTCGAGATGGAGGTGCCTGAATTGGGATTCGCCATCGAGATTGGCGAGATCACCCTGACGGAATGCGAAACGGTAAACCAGTTCACCGGCTCCAAAACCGAACCGGCGCAGTTCACGCGCGGCTATGGCCTTGTCTTCGGACAGACCGAGCGCAAGGCGATTTCCATGGCGCTTGTCGATCGCGCGTTGCGGTGGAAAGAGTTGGGCGAGGAAGACCAGGGTGCCCCGGCGCAGGACGAAGAGTTTGTCTTGATGCACGCCGACAATATTCAGGCAACGGGCTTTTTGGAGCACATCAAGCTGCCCCATTACGTTGATTTTCAATCCGAGTTGGAACTGGTGCGCAAACTGCGGCGCGAAGCACAAGCTACATCCATGCCGGAGGCTGCGGAATGACTGACCAATCCTATAACTTTGCCTATCTGGACGAACAGACCAAACGGATGATCCGCCGCGCGATTCTCAAGGGGCTTGCCATTCCCGGTTATCAGGTGCCTTTCGCCAGTCGCGAGATGCCGATGCCCTATGGTTGGGGCACCGGCGGCGTGCAGGTCAGTGCCGCCACCCTGATGCCCGATGATACCTTCAAGGTGATCGACCAAGGGGCCGATGACACGACGAATGCGGTTTCGATCCGCAAGTTCTTTGAGAAAACGGCGGGGGTGGCGACCACCGAGGAAACCGAGAAGGCAACGGTCATCCAGACCCGGCACCGGATCCCGGAAACCCCGCTGCACGAAGATCAGGTGCTTGTCTACCAAGTGCCGATCCCTGAACCGCTGCGCTTTCTGGAGCCTCGCGAGACCGAGACACGCAAGATGCACAGCCTTGAGGAATATGGGCTGATGCATGTGAAGCTCTATGAAGACATCAGTCAGCATGGTGCGATTGCCACCTCTTACGCCTATCCGGTGAAGGTGGAAGGCCGCTATGTGATGGACCCGTCCCCGATCCCGAAATTTGACAACCCGAAAATGGCCGATTGCCCGGCGATCCAACTGTTCGGGGCGGGCCGGGAGCAAAGGATTTACGCCCTGCCGCCTTACAGCCGAGTGGTCAGCCTGGATTTCGAAGATCATCCCTTTGATCCCAGCAAAGCCGATCACCCCTGTGATCTTTGCGGGGCTGAGGACAGCTACCTTGATGAGGTCATCACGGATGACGCGGGCGGCCGCATGTTTGTCTGCTCGGACACGGATTATTGCCGGGCGCGGCGAGAGGCGGGGCATGTCGGGGCGCAAGCACCCGCTATGAAAGAGGGGGCAGGTGCATGAAACCGCTTTTGCAGGTCCGTGATATTTCGAAGTTCTATGGTGCGCGGCTTGGGTGTCGCGATGTGGGCTTTGACCTTTACCCCGGAGAGGTCATGGGGATTGTCGGGGAGAGTGGCTCGGGGAAATCCACTCTTCTCGGCTGCCTCGCCGGTCAGTTAGCTCCTGATACCGGCGAGGTTTTGTTCGACACGCGCGGCGAAGGGCCGCGCGATACGCTGAAGATGTCCGAACCTGAGCGCCGGATGCTGGCGCGGACCGATTGGGCCTTTGTCCATCAACACGCACGGGAAGGCCTTCGAATGGGGGTAAGTGCTGGCGGGAATGTTGGTGAGCGCCTGATGGCCGTGGGCGCGCGGCACTACGGCGATATTCGTNACCAAGCGATTGACTGGCTGGGGCGAGTCGAGATTTCCGAAGANCGGGTGGATGACAAGCCCACAGCCTTTTCCGGAGGGATGCAGCAGCGGTTGCAGATTGCCCGGAATCTGGTGACGGGACCGCGGTTGGTGTTCATGGATGAACCGACAGGGGGGCTGGATGTCAGCGTGCAAGCAAGGCTTTTGGATCTGCTGCGNGGGCTGGTGCGCGAGATGGGCCTTTCGGCGATCATCGTGACGCATGACTTGGCCGTGGTGCGCCTGTTGGCGGATCGACTTATGGTGATGAAAGACGGCCATGTGGTGGAAACCGGCCTCACCGATCAGGTGCTGGACGACCCGCAGCATGGCTATACGCAGCTTCTGGTTTCCAGCGTGTTGCAGGTGTGACGGGGGATTGATGAAATGATCGAGATCGAGAACGTCAGCAAAACCTTCACGCTGCATAATCAGGGTAGCGCCGTTATCCCGGTGATGGAGGGGGCGAAGCTGAGTGTCCAGCCAGGTGAATGTGTGGCTTTGATCGGCGCCTCGGGAGCGGGCAAATCCACCCTGATGCGGATGATCTACGGTAATTACCTTGCGGCCTCTGGGCGTATCGTGGTGGGCGAGGTCGACGTGGCCCAAGCCGCACCCCGCGAAATCCTGACCCTGCGCCGCCATACACTTGGTTACGTCAGCCAGTTCTTGCGGGTGGTGCCGCGTGTACCGACTCTTGAGGTGGTGGCCGAGCCGCTCTTGATGGTGGGGGAGCCGCGCCAGGCTTCGCTTGCCCGTGCCGGTGAGTTGCTGACCCGCCTCAATATCCCCGAACGGCTCTGGGGCCTCAGCCCCACGACCTTTTCCGGGGGCGAGCAACAGCGGGTCAATATCGCCCGGGGATTTGCCCATGCCTATCCCGCGCTATTGTTGGACGAACCTACGGCAAGCCTTGATGCCCAAAACCGAGACACGGTTTTGTCATTGGTTGAAGAGGCCAAGGAGCGCGGGGCGGCCATAGTGGGGATTTTCCATGACGAGGCCGCGCGCCAGAGGGTTTGCGACCGCGAGATTGACGTAACCGCCTTTACGCCGGTGGCAGCATGACGGGACAAGGGCGCCTTATCGGGGTTGTAGGACCCTCGGGTGTGGGCAAGGACACCGTAATGCGGGCCTTGTCAGAGGCGCATCCCGGACTGCGTATAGTACGACGGGTGATCACCCGCACAGGGGGCGCTGTGGGCGAAGACTGCGATGTCGTCACCGAGCGAGAGTTTGAGACGAGGTGCGAGGCCGGGGCGTTTGCCCTGCATTGGCAAGCCCATGGCATGAGCTATGGCGTGCCTCGGGACATTGAAAGTCAATTGGCCGAGGGGCATGACCTGCTGGTCAACCTGTCGAGATCGGTCTTAGGGCATGCGCAAGCGCAGTTTCCTGGCTTCACGACGCTGGTTTTGAGGGCATCGGAGGAGATCCTACGCCAAAGGTTGATTGAGCGTGGGCGCGAAAGCCAGTCCGAGGTCGAGGGACGATTGGCGCGCAGGGATTTCGCACTTCCTCAAGGGCTGGACGCAGTTATCGGAATCCGTAACGACGGGCAACTTGAGGATACAGCAAACTTGGTGCTTGCCGCGCTCTACCCGGAAAAAGAAAGCCGTGTGATCTGATGGAATCTTCCTGTCAAATCTTCGCCCATCAAGGCCAACCCATCGATAAGAAATGGCCGTGGCAAAAGGGGTTGCATCAGGGTTTCCAGTCGGGGAACAAGTACTTTGCCTTCAGTCTTGGGCATTTTACCTGTCAGGGTGATGTGAAAGCGGAATTCTTCCATCACGTAGGGGTAGCCCCAAGATTGCAGCAATGCATCCTGAGCCGCTGTCAGGCCCCCGGCGCGGCGCTTGGCCAGTTCGTCCTCGGTAAGTGGGGCGCGGAATGGATCGAAGGCGCGTACCGCGTTGTTGGCCATGCTGTTGAGCTTGACCTCATCCCCAACGGGCCGCAGCGCCAGAAATCGGCCAAGCTGTGCGACGTTGAGGCCGTCCAATGTGATAACTGGCTGATCGGCGCAAAACGCCTCAAGCACCGCGCAAAGCGCGCTTTCGGTGGCCGCGGCATTCGGTCGAAAAGGTGGTTTGATCGTGGCGTGCAGCCCGTACTTGCGAGGTGTTTCCGTGACCTCCGCAATGGGTCGCGGCAGGCCGTCAATCTCCGGGTGCGCCACGGCCACACCTTGAACAGGATCCCACCCCAGCCACGCCGCTCCGAAATCGGCCAAGAGCCCCGGCGCGGGCGTGAAATAGATCGCGTATCTTTTGAATTCCATGGATGCCTCCGAAACCGCATGACCGCATGCCAAGACAGTGTAACCTTCCCATGACACAAGACTTCATTCTCGCCAATGCCAGCCTCGTTTTGCCGGAAGAATCCTTGACCGGCTCCCTTGTGATAAAAGATGGGGTAATCATGGATATCGCGACCGGGCCCAATGTGCCCAGAGGTGCGATTGATTGTGGTGGCGATATCGTGGCACCGGGATTGATCGAGTTGCACACCGACAATCTGGAACGTCATATTCAGCCGCGACCAAAGGTCGACTGGCCTCACAACGCCGCGATCCTCGCGCATGACGCGGAACTGGCCAGCACCGGGATCACGACAGTATTCGATGCGATGCGCGTGGGGTCGATCCCTTCAGGAAAGGGGCGATACCTTAAATATGCGCGGGAATTGGCAAGTGAGCTTTTGGCGCTGCGCGCCGATGATGCCTTGAAAATCAGTCATTTCTTGCACCTGCGCGCCGAGGTTTGTTCTGAAACTCTGGTTGAGGAAATGGAAGAATTTGGCCCCGAAGACCGTGTGGGGATCGTCAGCCTCATGGACCACACGCCAGGTCAAAGGCAGTTTCGAGATATCTCGAAACTGGAAGCCTATGTGAAAGGTAAGCTTTCTATGTCGGATGAGGAGTTCACCAATCATGTCGCCCAGTTGAAGGCACTGCGTGAAACACATGGTGACCATCACGAAACCGAAGCAGTGGCCGCTGCAAAGCGGTATGGTGCGGTTTTAGCCAGCCATGATGATACCACCGAAGGGCAGGTGAAGGTGTCAGCCGGGTATGGTATCAGCATGGCCGAGTTTCCAACGACGTTGGAGGCCGCAAGGGCCTGTCACGCACATGATATTCCCGTGATCATGGGGGCTCCGAACCTTATTCGCGGTGGATCGCATTCCGGCAATGTCGCAGCGCATGAACTAGCCGAGGCCGGGTATTTGGATATTCTATCCTCCGATTATGTGCCCGCCGCTCTCTTGCTGGCGGCCGTGCGTCTTTCAGAGCAATGGGATGATTGGGCCAAGGGGTTGGCGACGGTGACATGCAATCCTGCGCATGCGGTTGGCTTGGATGATCGCGGTGAGATTGCCATAGGCAAACGTGCGGATTTGATCCACTTTGCGATGCGCGGAGGTGCGCCAGCCTTGCGGTCGGTCTGGTCCAAGGGCGCGCGAGTTGCATGACCTTTTGACAGCGCATGTTTCTGCCCGCATAAGCAAGACATGATCAACGATCTGCTTTTTGACGCACCGCTGCCGCCCGCCATCCCCATAGACGGGGAGGAGCGCAAGTTTCCTGTTCGCAGAATATTCTGTGTTGGACGCAATTACGCGGCTCATGCGGCCGAGATGGGCAATGAAGTGGATCGCGAGGCCCCGTTCTATTTTACGAAATCAGCTCATGCCTTATGCCTTTCCGGTTCAGAAATTTCTTTTCCGCTTGCGACCGAGGATTGCCACTATGAGATGGAATTTGTCGTGGCAATTGGCGAAGAAGCATTCCGGGCACGCCAAGAAACAGCCCTTGAAGCCGTATATGGATACGCTTGTGGTATCGACCTGACACGCAGGGATTTGCAGGCTGCCGCCAAGGAAAAGCGCCGCCCTTGGGATCTTGGCAAGGATTTTGAGAATGCAGCTGTCATCGCGCCGATCACGAGAGCCGACAAGTTCGGGCAACCCGAATCACAGCGCATCGCGCTGAGCCACAACGGCATCGTGGTGCAGGATGCTCAGTTGTCCGATATGGTCTGGTCCGTGCCTGAGTTGATTGCGCATTTGTCGCAGTACTACCACCTTCTGCCCGGTGATTTGATCTATACAGGAACGCCGGCGGGTGTGGGGGCAATCGCGCCTGGAAGTACCTTGTTGGGAGAGGTCGACGGGCTACAATCGGTCAGTGTTTCAATAGGACAATGCGAGTGAATTAGGCGCGCGTGATGTTGCGGCGCATTATTCCATTTCCGGGTTGATCTGGATCAACGAGACATCTTCATTTATATGCTGAATATGGAATGTATCTTTTGGGAGGCATTCCATGCATGGCGAAGACCACTCGGCACTAGAGAACTATCCAGTGACCCTTTTCACCATTGTGATGGGTATGGCGGGACTAGCCCTTGCCTTGCGCGCGGGAGAGCTTAGCCTTGGCTTCAGGCATTTGGCGTCCAGTGCGACTTACCTGCTGACTCTTGTGCTTTTCGCCCTGATCGCCAGCGGCTATGTCGCAAAGGCAATTCGATTTCCACAGGCCGTACGCGCCGAATGGGCGCATCCGGTTAAGCTTGCGTTCTTTCCTGCCATATCAATCGGTCTGCTTCTGTTGGCGGCGGCAACTTTGCCAATCTCCGTCCCCACAGCTCATGTGATGTGGGTGGCGGGTGCTATGGGGCAAGGNGTTTTGACGCTTGCCGTGATCTCGGGTTGGATCGGCGCGCGGTCTTTCCTGCACGGACATTTGTCGCCTGCGTGGTTCATTCCGGCCGTTGGCAACGTGATTGTACCGATTGCAGGTGCTCCTTTGGGNTATGTCGAGCTCAGTTGGTTTTTTCTATCCGCGGGCTTGGTGTTTTGGATTGTTCTTTTGACCTTGGTTGTGAACCGGCTCGTCTTCCACGATCCTCTACCGGAGCGTTTGCAGCCAACCTTGGTGATCCTTATTGCCCCGCCCGCAGTTGGCTTTTTGGCGTGGATCACCTTGACTGGCGAGATCGATCATTTCGCGCGCATTCTGCTCAATAGCGCGTATTTGTTCGCTCTGATCATTGCGGTTCAAATCCCGCGCATCCTGCGCCTGCCCTTCGCGATGTCATTTTGGGCGCTCAGTTTTCCTATTGCGGCGCTGACAATCGCGAGTTTGCATTATGCTGAAGCGACCGGCTCTGATGCGCATCGCGTCATCGGAATTGGCCTCCTGTTGATCCTGTCTGTCACCCTTGCCGCGCTTTTGCTTCGTACGTTTCGTGCCGTGACGTCTGGCGCGGTCTTCCAACCTGAATGAACGGCATATGTTTCTCACTCCAACTTGAAAAGGACTTCCAATGCGTAAAACGCTGGCTTCCCTAACCCTCGCGGCGGCGACTGCTATCTCTGCACCTGTTCAGGCAGAAGAAGCAAAGAACTTGGTGACGGTCGTCACCTCGCCCGACGCGCAGACACAACTCATGTCGATGGTNCTGACCATGCAATCGGTGCAGCAGGGTGCCAAGGCGCAAATCTTGTTGTGCGGTCCCGCCGCTGACATGGCGCTGAAGGACGCACCTGAAAGCGCAACTGCACCACAGAAACCCAAGGACATGAGCCCCCAGGGTCTGATGAAAATGATCATGGATAAAACTGACACCAAGGTCGAAGTCTGCGCAATCTATCTTCCAAACAAAGGCGTCGATGCTTCGGCCCTGTTGGATGGGGTGACCGCGGCGAAGCCACCGGCCATGGCGGCAGCCTTGATCGCGGACAACACAACCGTTCTCAGCTTCTGAACCATGTGACGCCAGAAACAGCAAGGGCCGCCATTCGGCGGCCCTTCTCGTCTGTTCTAGCTGGTGATTAGCCGAGCAACCGGCGCGCGATCACCTGCGCCTGAATCTCGGCCGCTCCTTCGAAAATGTTCAGGATCCGAGCATCACACAGCACCCTGCTGATGGCATATTCCATGGCGAATCCGTTACCACCATGGATTTGCAGGCCGTTGTCCGCGGCGGCCCAAGCCACACGCGCACCAAGCAGTTTCGCCATGCCAGCCTCCAGGTCGCAACGGTGGCCGTTGTCCTTTTCCCATGCGCTGAAATATGTCAGCTGGCGGGCGACCATGATCTCAACCGCCATCATCGCCAATTTCCCGCTGACGCGCGGAAATTCGATCAGGGATTTGCCGAATTGCTTGCGGTCCTGCGCATACTGCATGCCGATATCTAGGGCCGACTGTGCCACACCAATTGCCCGGGCCGCAGTTTGAATGCGCGCGGATTCAAAAGTCTCCATCAACTGCTTGAAGCCTTTGCCCTCTTCGCCGCCCAGAAGGTTTTCGCCCTTCACATGGAAGTTATCAAAGCCCAGTTCGTACTCCTTCATCCCGCGATAACCCAACACCTCGATCTCGCCGCCGGTCATACCCTCGGTGGGGAAGGGGTTTTCGTCGGTGCCCGGGGTTTTTTCGGCCAGGAACATCGACAGGCCCCGATGATCGGTGGTGTCGGGCTTGGTCCGCGCCAGAAGCGTCATCACATGGGTCCGGGCCGCGTGGGTGATCCAGGTTTTATTGCCGGTGACCTTCCAATCGCCGTTTTCGTCCTGCACCGCACGGGTGCGCAGGCTGCCAAGGTCCGAGCCGGTGTTGGGTTCGGTGAAAACGGCAGTCGGTAGGGTTTCGGCACTGGCCAGACGGGGCAGCCATTTTTGCTTCTGCTCTTCGGTTCCGCCCGCAATGATGAGTTCCGCAGCGATTTCCGAGCGGGTGCCAAGGCTGCCAACGCCAATGTACCCACGGCTGAGTTCTTCCGAGACCACACACATGGAGGCTTTCGAAAGGCCAAGCCCGCCATATTCTTCTGGGATGGTCAGGCCGAAAACACCCATCTCGGCCAGCTCTTCGATGATCTCCATCGGGATCAGTTCGTCTTTGAGGTGCCACTCGTGGGCGTATGGCTCCACTTTGTCGATGGCGAAACGGCGAAACTGTTCGCGGATCATTTCGAGTTCGTCATCCAGGCCGCTGTTGCCAACGGTTACTTCGGCGCTGCGCTCTTGCATCAATTGCACCAGACGGGTGCGCGCGGCCTGCGTATTGCCCTGTGCAATAAGCGTTTGCACTTCGGGGGCCTGGAAACCTTTAAGCGCGTCCCAGCCAAGGCCAAGGTCTTGCACCCGCACGATTTCACCTTGGTTCATCGGAATACCGCCAGCGATCTGTTGGAGATACTCCCCGAAGGCAATTTGATGAATCAATTGTTCGACTTCGCCGAATTTGCCCTCGCTGTTCAGACCTGTGGCCCAGTTCTGCATCTGACGCAGGGACTCGACGTAAGTGGCAAGCCAAGCAAGCCCATGTGCCGCGGTTTGGTTTTCCTCAACCAAGCCGCCTGAAACACGACCATCGGAGACCACCTGCTCGCGCAGCTTGTCTCGGGCCTGATCCAGCACTGATTCAGCAGGGGCAACGGCTTTGCCCGTCAGGTCAAGCAGGTCATCCAGAATGATCGACTCTGCCATTGCGATGTCTTGTCCGTCATGTGCCATGAATCATATCCTTTTCCGAGTTGTCCTTACCTAGCTATTTCGCAGGTGCAGCGCAACTATTATGCCAAAACTGCGTCATTATTGTTCAAAAGTTGCGCCTTGAATTTTTGCGCTACAGCGCTAGCCCAAGCTGCTAAGAGGTGTGAATGGATTATGTAGTGCAGATCGCCTCGCCTTCCGCATGGATTATCATGCTTTGCGTCGCGTTTTTCGCCGGCCTCGTTAAGGGCGTTGTCGGGTTTTCAATGCCGATGGTCATGGTCTCGGGGCTTGGGTCCGTCGTTTCGGCTGAAATGGCGATTGCGGGGATGATTTTGCCCGCGCTCGTGACAAATCTCTGGCAAGCCCTGCGGCAAGGCCCGAGAGCGGCATGGACTGCGATCATACGCTTTCGGGTTTTCCTGCTGGCTGGGGTGGCCGTTTTGATCTTTGCCGCGCAGCTAGTGGCGATTCTTCCGCAGAATATTGTCCTGTTGATCATTGGTGTGCCCATTCTGCTATTCGCGCTATCATCCCTCTTGGGGCGACCCTTGCGCTTTCCGCCGAACCCAAGTCCATTCGCCGAAGGGCTTATTGGCGGTCTGACGGGCTTCTTTGGCGGTGTGTCGGGTGTTTGGGGAGCGACCACGGTTGCCATGCTGACGGCGCAGCACATCAACAAGAACGAGCAGATGCGCATTCAGGGAGTGATCTTTGGGCTGGGTGCGGTTGCCCTGATGTTCGCGCATATGGCCTCTGGCGTTTTCCGCCATGAAACAGCACCGTTTTCCGCATTATTGGTTGTGCCCGCCGTGATCGGGATCGGCTTTGGCTTTGCGATACAGGATCGGATAAACCAAACCGCCTTCAGACGCCTGACTCTTCTGGTTTTGCTCCTCGCCGGGGGTAATCTGATCCGCCGTGGCCTAATGGGGTGATACTTCGAGCAAAGTGCCCATGGCGCCACGTCGTCCGCGGAGGGTTAAAACCAAATGCTGCGATCTGACAACGGATGGCCTGCCGTGCGTGTGATAGCTGAAAACTCCCGAAACGTAGCGTAAAACTTGCGTGGGCGGCCAAAGCTGACCATGCTGGCACGCAGGGAAGAAAACCGCGCCAAGAAAAATGGCGTGTTTCGGGGAGGATCGAAGATGAGTTTTGCCTCGCGGCAGGATGCGATTGATATTCAAAATGAAATGCCATGGGAAAAGCGTGACCGGCCAGCAACGCTGTATTCCATGCTGCGCGACTCGGTGGATGCATTCCCCGACCGTCCGGCGATAAGCTACCAGCTTCTGTCCGGTCCGACCGACAAGGCGCAGACAATGACGTGGCAACAGTTCCACGATCAGGTTTGCCGCGCGGCAAACCTGTTTCGCGATCTCAAGATCGGCGAATCGGATGTCGTGGCGCTTGTGCTGCCGAACTCTTTGGAAACCGCAGTCGCCACGATTGGAGGTGCCGTTGCGGGTATCGTGAATCCGATCAACCCGTTGCTTGAACCTGAGCAAATCGGTGCAATCCTTCGCGAAACCAATGCCAAGGTCGTTGTGACGCTAAAGGCCTTTCCCAAGACGGATATCGCACAGAAAACCGCCGAAGCGGTGCGCCACGCGCCTGCGGTCCATACTGTGCTCGAGATCGATCTGAACCGATACCTCAGTCCGCCCAAAAGTTGGATCGTGCCTTTGGTGCGGCCGAAGAACCCGGGCAATCACCATGCGGATGTGAAGTGCTTTGCAAAGGAAATGGCAAAATACCCGAACACGTTGTCCTTCGATGACAGCGCCGGGGATCGGGTGGCTGCCTATTTCCACACGGGTGGTACAACCGGCATGCCAAAGGTTGCGCAGCATCGCTATTCCGGAATGGTCTACAACGGTTGGCTTGGTCATCGTCTGTTGTTTACCGAAGAAGACAGCGTGATGTGTCCACTGCCGTTGTTCCATGTCTTCGCCTGTCACGTGATTCTGATGGCGATGATTAAATCCGGGGCGCATGTGGTGTTTCCGACACCGGCCGGTTATCGCGGTGATGGCGTTTTCGACAACTTCTGGAAGCTTTTGGAGCGCTGGAAGACGACCTTCGTGATTACCGTGCCGACTGCTGTATCGGCTTTGATGCAGCGTCCGGTTGATGCGGATATCTCGACGGTGAAAAACGCGTTCTCCGGTTCGGCCCCGATGCCGCTCGAACTCTTCAAGCGCTTCGAGTCGGCGACTGGTATGACCGTAATCGAGGGATATGGCCTGACCGAGGCAACCTGTCTTGTGTCCTGCAACCCGCCGACCGGTGAAAAGAAGGTTGGTTCGGTTGGCGTGGCGTTCCCCTACACTGACGTCCGTATCATCAATGTCGGTTCAGATGGCGAACCGCTCGAATGCGCCGCCGACGAGGTTGGTGAAATCTGTATATCAAGCCCCGGCGTCTACGCAGGCAACACCTATACCGAGGCAGCGAAGAACAAAGACCTGTATCACTATGGGACGCACCTGCGGACGGGTGATTTGGGCCGCATCGACCCGGACGGATACGTTTGGATCACCGGGCGAGCAAAGGACCTGATCATCCGTGGCGGACACAACATTGACCCTGCTGACATCGAAGAAGCATTGATGGCGCACCATGACGTGGGAATGGCCGGGGCCATCGGGCAACCTGACGCACATTCGGGGGAAATTCCCTGTGCCTACGTAGAGCTGGTCGAAGGCGGTTCGGCTACCGGAGAGGATCTGCGTGAACACTGCAAGGTCCATGTTCACGAACGCGCCGCGGTTCCGAAATATGTCGAAGTTCTGGATGAACTTCCGAAAACCGCTGTCGGCAAGGTCTTCAAGCCGGATCTTCGCAAGCGTGCCATCACGCGGGTCTATAACGCCGCCCTTGAGGAGGCCGGCGTCGATGCGCGCGTGGTGAGCGTCGTTGATTCGAAAAAGCGCGGCCTGGTTGCGCAAATTGAGAAAACCGGCGACGTCGATGAGGCTGCCATCGCCGATGTTCTGGGACAATTCGTGCGGCCTTGGGAATGGCTAGAGGATGCCGAAACGGAAACTTGAATTCAGTGTCCTTACAAACGTCCACACAAACAATGGGCCGGTCGTTGACCGGCCCTCTTCACTCCATACGGCGGTATGAGCTTATTCGGTGGATGTGTCGTTTTGTGGATCTTCCGAGGTTGCCTCGGTGTCTTCCGTCGTGGTGGTCGTGGCCTCGGTTAAGGCGCCGTCTTGCCATTGGCCGGTCGCCTCTTCGCCCGTGGCATAGCGCATCGTGCCTTCGCCTTGGCGCTTGCCGTCCAGGAATGTCCCTTCATAGACGTCCCCGTTGACATATGTGGCGACCCCCTGCCCGGAAATTTCGCCTTCTTTCCATTCACCTTCATAGGTGAACCCATCAGGCATCGTGATTTTGCCTTGACCGTGCCGCTGGCCATTGGCGAACTCGCCTTCATAGATCGTGCCGTCAGGGTAGGTCGCCGTGCCTTCACCGTGGCGTTGACCATCTTGCCATTCGCCTTCGTAGCGATAGCCGTCGGCATAGGTCATCACGCCATAGCCATCGTTCTTGGCGTTTTCAAATTCACCTTCGTAGACAAGCCCGTTGGGATAGGTGGCCGTGCCTTGTCCGTCAATCACACCGCCACGCCATTCGCCCTCGTAGGTCGAACCATCGGGATAAACAATCTTGCCTTGCCCATTCGCCAGATCGTCGCGGAACTCGCCTTCATAGACAGAGCCATCGGGATAAGTCACCTTACCTTGGCCTGAGATTTTTCCGGCAACCCAAGAGCCTTCATAGCGGTATCCGTCGGTCCCGGTGAAAACACCCTGACCATGGCGACGATCATCGGCGAAATCCCCTTCGTAGATGTCCCCATTCTCATAGGTGACTTTGCCCTTGCCTTCACGCCGTCCGCTGACGAGTTGCCCCTCGTAGACATCCCCATTCGGCTGGATCAAACGGCCTTCACCATCAATCTGGCCCTCTTTCCAAAGGCCTTCGTAGATCAGGCCGTCCGGCATGGTCAGCTTACCTTCGCCATGCCGGGCTCCGCGCTGAACAGCGCCTTCATAGACGGCACCGTCCGGATAGGTGATCGAGGCCTGCCCTTCCTTGACGCCATTCACCCAATCGCCTTCGTAGACGTATCCGCCCGGGCTTTCCATGCGGCCGCGGCCATGGTGCATGGCGTTGCGAAAGCCGCCTTCGTATCGGGTGCCATTGGCATAGACCGCAAGGCCCTGACCGGTGATTTTCCCTTCCGACCAAGTGCCTTCATAGGTGCCCCCGTCGGTGAAGACGATCTTTCCGACACCGTGGGGTTTGCCTTTCTCGAACTCACCTTCATAGACCGAGCCATTGGGAAACCGTGCAACGCCTTGGCCCTTGATTTCCCCATCGACCCATTCGCCGACATACTCATACCCGTTAGGAAGGGTGTAGGTGCCAGTCCCGTGTTGCAGCCCGTTCTTGAAAGTGCCTTCGTAGACCCCTCCATCGTCGTATTGCTTGGTTTGAACTTCGCCGTCCTGCGCATAGGCAAAGCTGGCGAGCGTGACCCCAAACAAAACGGATGTAATCAGCGATTTCGTCATAGACTGCCCCCAATGCCCCGGCACGCCACAGTGTAGCGGCTTTGGGGAAATTTAGAGGAGGCGCGCAGGGCTGACAACGGCTTTTGCCCAAATCGGCTTTCCCTTGCGCGACGATCTGCTAAATCTGGCGCAGAATGCAAGCCCGGGGGTAAATGCATGTCTGATCGCTTTCGCCTGACATTGGCGCAGCTGAACCCGACCGTGGGTGATATTGACGGCAATGCCACCCAAGCGCGTGCAGCTTGGGAGGCAGGCAAGCAGGCAGGCGCAAATCTGGTCGCGCTGCCGGAGATGTTCATCACGGGTTACAATACCCAAGACCTTGTAATGAAACCAGTTTTCCATCAAGCCGCAATTGCCGCGATTGAGGTTTTGGCGCAGGAATGTGCGGATGGTCCCGCGCTTGGTATCGGTGGTCCGGCACTTGAAGGGGCAAGCCTTTTCAATGCGTATTACATTCTGTCAGGCGGGCGGATCACGGCCTGTGTGCTTAAGCATCATTTGCCGAATGAAACCGTCTTCGATGAAGAGCGGCTCTATGCTTCGGGTGCGGTCAATGGGCCTTACGCTGTAGACGGTGTTCGGATCGGCTCGCCCATTTGCGAGGATAGCTGGTACGAAGATGTGGCCGAAACGCTGGCCGAAACGGGGGCAGAATTCCTTTTGGTTCCAAACGGTTCGCCCTATTACCGCGACAAATTGGCGGTTCGGCATCAGCTTATGGTGTCGCGCGTGGTCGAGACGGGATTGCCGCTGATATACCTTAACCTCGTGGGCGCGCAGGACGATCAGGTGTTTGATGGCGGCACATTCGCCTTGAACCCCGGTGGTGAACTGGCGCTGCAAATGCCACTGATGCAAGAGGGGATCGCGCATGTGGATATGGTGCGNGGNCCNGATGGCTGGCNTATCGAGAAGGGCGGTCTTGCACCANTCCCAAAGGCGCATGAGCAGGACTATCATGCCATGGTTCTGGCCTTGCGGGATTACATGCGCAAAACGGGATTTTCCAAGGTTTTGTTGGGCTTATCGGGNGGAATCGACTCGGCCTTGGTGGCGACGGTGGCCGTGGATGCGCTCGGCCCGGAAAACGTGCGCTGCGTGATGCTGCCTTCTGAATACACCGCCGACATCTCGCTTGAGGATGCCAAAGCGCTGGCGGAAAACCTTGGCTGCCGGTATGATTTTGTTCCGATTGCAGAGGGGCGGGAGGCGATCACCAATACGCTTGCGCCGCTTTTTGAGGGCACAGAACCCAATGTGACCGAGGAGAATATCCAGTCGCGGTTGCGGGGATTGTTGTTGATGGCGATCAGCAACAAGTTCGGTGAAATGCTGTTGACGACAGGCAATAAATCCGAGGTCGCCGTGGGCTATGCGACCATTTATGGCGATATGTCCGGTGGATATAACCCGTTGAAAGACATGTATAAAACTCGTGTCTTTGAGACTTGCCGCTGGCGCAATGAGGAGCATCGTGACTGGATGCAAGGCCCCGGTGGAGTGGTTATCCCGCAGCGGATCATCGACCGCCCGCCCAGTGCCGAACTGGCCCCCGATCAGAAGGACGAGGACAGCTTACCGGAATACGCGGTGCTGGATGGTATCCTTGATATCCTTGTGGATCAGGACGGCAGCATCGCCGATTGCGTGGCCGCAGGGTATGACCGCGACGAGGCAAAGCGCGTGGAGCACCTGCTTTATATCTCGGAATACAAACGGTTCCAGTCAGCCCCGGGCACGCGGCTTTCTAAGCGGGCGTTCTGGTTGGATCGGCGGTATCCGATTGTTAACCGGTGGCGCGATCCGACCTAAGACCCGCGAATCGGGCCTAAGCCACTGTATTAACGACAAAAACCCCTGTCTGCATCGCGTCGGTTTCACGTCGGTATTGCGTCGGTATTTTTTACCGCACCCCCCGGAATTAACAGGGCGCGCGGTGAGAAACGTACAAAACGTACGCGCGTTTCGTACGTTTTGCTACCAGCGTGTCAGCGCCGATTGGTCAGCCGGGCGTGCATGTTTTGGATCATGCGGCTGGCGGTTTTTTCAAAGAGGCAGGGAATGACCGCGTGTACGAGGGCGGCAAAGCCTGCGCCCAGAAGTTGCGCGGCGAACCATCCGGCAAAGCGCATGTGTTGAAAATAGGTTTCATCGACGGATTGCGGGTGTTCGACAAAGATACGCTGGAATGTGCGGGTCATGTTTTGGCCTCCTGTTCGCGGTGTTTGGGGTAATTTATGCGATGGCGTCTAAGCAAGTGTCCCAAATTGCATTTTCAGTTCGGGTTAAGTTGAGATAATATCCCGTTTATGGTTCAAATGATCGACGATATTGATCGAAAAATCCTCAACCTGCTTCAGCGTGACGCCTCGCTGAGCGTGGATCAGCTTGCCGAGAATGTGAATCTGTCGCGTAATGCCTGTTGGCGGCGGGTGAAGCGGCTTGAAGCGGATGGGATCATTCAAAAGCGGGTGGCCATCGTGGACCCTCAGGCGCTTGGGCTGGCCTTGCAGGCGCTTGTTCTGATCCGAACCAATGACCATAGCGCCAAATGGCTGGAGGCCTTTCGCCGGGCCGTGCGCGAGATGCCCGAGATCATGTCGGCGCAGCGGATGAGCGGGGATTTGGATTACGTGCTGCGGGTCAGGGTGGCCGATATGGTGGCCTATGACCGGTTTTATCAGCGCCTGATCGAGAAGGTGCAGATCGCCGATGTCTCGGCCAGCTTCGTTATGGAGGATTTGAAAGAGACCACCGCGCTGCCGGTTTGAGGCCGAAATCTTTAAAAGATTTCGGACCGATTTCTTTTGAAGAAATCGGTTTGGGTGCGCAGAGACTGCGCACCCTACGGGTGTTGTACCTTAGGCGAGGTGGTCGACCACGGCGAGGTGTTGGGCGAGTTTGCTCACTTCGCCCAAGTAGCGTTCCACCAAGGCGGGGTCGTTCGGGGCGGGGGAGACGCCCGGCTCGATCTCGCCACCCAAGACGGATTCGATGGCCAGCGACAGGGGGATCGAGACGAGCCGCGCCATGGCGGTGCCATCCTCATCGCCCCATGCGTCCATCACGTATGTCTTGTGCCAGACGGTTTTACCGTCGCGTTCGGCTTTGAGCGAGACGCAGAGCACCACCCGGTCAGGCTCGCCTTCGTCATAGGCGTTCTCGCGCCAGAACTGATCGGACATTTCCTTGAGGCGGGCCTCACCGGCTTCGCCTTCCAGCGTTTCGATTTCGCGGAAGACATCGGCCCAAGCCTCGGTCCAGCCATTCAG
>PR_CR_10_Liq_1_inCRDRAFT_1000292_pt1 | contig 31812 bp, 24 predicted proteins | sample PRCRCaboRojoPR_3_FD_10241 | JGI IMG/M metagenome (IMG submission 10241)
CTTGCTGAATATTAAAGATTATACCTCACAGAATTCCTAAAATGGAGGCAACACCAGTGCCTAGAGTGGTTTAGGGGTGTTAAGGAGACAAATTGTGAGTGTAGTAAGGAAGCTATGATCCCAATTGCACCTGTGCAACCAAGAAAAGACAGCCGAACACATTCTGGAATACTACCCCAGAAACAGAACTTTAACAGAAAAACTAATAAAAATCGCAAGAAATACTTCAAATCAAGGGAAGCACTAGAGTCGGACAAACTAAAAAAAAGAAACTAGCTCACAAAAAGCAAAAATGAAGAGTAGACACAGAAATCAAGATCTAATTTAACACTATTATCAAGACCAGAAAAACCTCACACGAAAAAACAACAGTGCTCCTAATTCACTTAGAAACACGCAGAACTCAAGAGAAAGAACAATCCAAGAAGACAAAAACCAGGTCTAAAAACCCAGAGTCCATATCAAAAAGTTAAGTAGTTAAGTTAATATTTTAAGTTGCATCTTCGGCCAGCCCTGAGTAAACACAAGGGTAGGCTGACCTCTGATACTTTGACTCTCTTGCAGTTTACTTGGAAACCCCGATTTACGAAGTCCAGTGTCTGCGTGCACGGGTAATACCTAAGACCTACCCAATATCCTACATTACTCGTGTTGAATGCGCAAGTGGTCTAGGAATTCTGATTTAAATTCAGTTATCGGAGTCATGTGGTCTGATACAGTAGACCTGGTACTGCATTAACTAATATTATCTTGCCCAAAGTCTATTAGCTCAGACTTCTTTGCTTGAGCACTGCTAAGCAGTTTTAAAGCTCCTTGTGATTTTGCTGAAGACTAAAGATTATATCTCAACATGACAGGATTTAAAACCTTTGAATTGAATTCTGGGATTTGGGAGTTCATTTAACCCAAGTTAGTTAGCGTTTAGAGTAAATCTTGTTCCAGTTAAGTGAGAGTAGCTTACTTAGACAGGAAGAGTTGGATACAACCAGTGCAGCCGGCCTCCATTAGACTAATTTGGCTTAGTTATTCAGTGTTAGGGGCCCCTAAGTTCTTATGCTGCTTTGCTGTGCAGTGCCTTTCTGGACTTGATGATGGCACTGAACTAGTTCTTGATCACATTTAAACAAATAACGGGAGACTCTACAGTTATAATAATTATGAAACGCACTAAAGAAACCTGGCTGCACGGTCACCCAGACGACCGCACAGGGGTGTCTGGACTGAGGTTCTTTGACGGAGAAGACCTCCATGCCCAAGAACGCAAGCGCGCAATGCAGGAAACCCAACGTAAATGGATCGAAGAACAAAAGCGCCAAAACGAAGAACGCAAAAGACAAGAACAAGACGAAGAAAAACAATACGCGCACCAAACAATGCAAATAACCAGGATGCGAGGACTACTCGAAGACGAACTCTCGCAGAAGCAACGCATGATGCAGGAGTCCACTAGGGATGAAAACCTACTCCTTGCTAGGCAGAAAAAAGAACGCGAAAACTTAGAAAGACAACTTAAAGTACACGAAGAAAACGACGACCTGCAAAGCCAAGAAAGAATCAGGCAGGTGCCTAGTTACATCAACCCTCTAAGCTAATTATGAGTTTCTAAGCTGCTAAATGTGGGGTGATTATTAAACAAATAATGGCGAGACCAGGAAAGAAGGCACCTAAGAAGGCAAAGGTCATGGCAAAAGGACATGCAACTACCAAGTTGGAGAAGCCCCAGAAACCCTCTGCAATGAAAGGAAGACTAAGCAAACGCACACAGTTAGTTAGAAGCGTCATCAGAGAAGTAGTAGGGTTCGCTCCTTATGAAAGGAAATTGATTGAGCTTCTCCAAGCCGGAGGTGCTAAGGAAGACAAAAAAGCACTTAAAATCGCCAAAAAGAGACTCGGCACCCACAGAAGGGGAACTTTGAAAAGGGAGAGTATTCGTGAAGTCGTGCAGAAGATGCGTCAAAGATAAATTTTAATTGCATCGTTTGAAACTAGTGTTAAGTTATTAGTCTAGTTCTTCCAGGTCTTCTAGTTTGCTAGGGAGCTTCCAGTAGTGGTTTTCCAAAAAATGCATGCTTTCAAATTCGTCTTTGTTGGCGTTGTTGAGGCACTGAGTGGCACTATAGATGTCTCTTTGGATTTGCTCGGAGTCAAACATGTTGGGCAGGTCTTCTAGGTCTTTAGCAGTCAGTTCAGGACCTACGTCTGGGAAGTCGTCGTTGTCTTCTTCCTCTTCTTCAGGTTCTTTGTTCTTGCCCAACAAGCGGTCGTAGTCCAGAGTTATTGTAGGTCCTTCTTCTTCTGAAGACCCACGCATCAGTTCCAGCGTAGCTTTTCCTCCTAGGTGCCTGTTTTCGGCTTCGTTCACTGCTTTCAGTTCATTTTGTGTGAACTCTTTCCAGCCTTGGGTCTTTTGGAGGACTTCTTTGATGTAGGGTTGGTTTTTTTCGAGTTTCAGTATCAAGTTAGCTAGTTTATGCACGTGTCCCATGAAACCAAGGCGTTTGGGTTTTTCTTCGTCTGAGCAAGGATTGGTTCCGTAGTGGACAAGCTTACTAGGAAGGGAAGCTTCTTCAAGCAAAGACCTTTTTAAGTCGTGGTTTTTGTTGTGGAGGATGTTTTCTGCTAGTGTGTAGTAAGAATTGTGCAGCATAGTGTTCCACTCGTGACTGAAAAACTCCTCTGTTAAGTGGGGAACTACTTTGAAGTCAGCAATTTGTTTAAGTAGGTCTTCGTAGTTAGACCTGCAAAGCAGACCAGTTATTTCTGACAAAATGACTCTTTCTTCGCCAAAAATAGGTTTCACTTCTTTGTTTCTATTAGTCATGTCGGGGCTTGGAGGCACTTTCAGGGACTTAACTAAAACCTTAACGTTTGACTTAAAAGTTTCCAAAAGTTCAGAAATCTTCTCAAGGTTGGGGTTGCAGGTGTTTTCTTCTTGACTCAACAAAGCTTTGAGCACTTTAGCTACAGACCTTGCTACCCAGGGGTAAGTCGGGTAGCTTTCGTTGATGTGCTCGAAAAAGACCTCCATAACGTCTTTAGTCTTTAAGTACTCAACTAAGGCTCTGTGAGTGCCTGACTCGTTCGTGTCACTGATGACTTTACACAAAACTTCTTGGCTGTTGTAAGACACTGCAGGGTTAAAGGTGCAGTTTATCTTTGTAACTAACTCAACTAACACGTCTAGTCTGCTGGACAAGTGAGCCTCTGAAGGCATCGATAGCAAACACTTAGACAAAAAATCAGCTATCGACTGACTATACAAGTGCTTTGTGAGTTTTTTATGGTATTTTTCGGTGAAAATAAAATCAAGTAACTTGGAAGGGTTCCTTTGCAGTAAACTGTCTAAAGCCTTTACGAAGTAACCAGAAAGCAGTAAATTGATGTCCTCGCTGTCCAGAAACCCAAAGAGCTTTTTAAGTAACTCGTCTTCGTTCTCAAAAAAGATGTCAAGCATCTTGCCGTAGTCAGGACTGATCAGCTCACTTGCTACGTAAGGGAACTTGTAGCACCTGTTGTGTGGGGCATCTGGGGAAGGCTCCACAGTGATCAAGTCTATGAGTTCCGAAAGCTTTTCAGAGTCCATGTAGTCTTGGAGTTGTTGGTTTCCGCAGTAAATTTCATCAGTAATAGACTCGTGACCAAGGACCTCTTCTAAACTGGGCTTATTCGCCAGAAAGTTATTGAATTCTTCTGAGGACCTGAATCCCCGCCACATACCAAGCATAGTAAAAGGCATCCGCATTTTTAAAAGTATAATGGAAGCTTGGATTTTATTGGAACAAATTACTAAAAGTATTTCTAGCGGACTCGACGAAACTCTTTGTGCAATGTAAGTTTTAGTAGGCTGAAGGCAATCTTTCCTTTGAAGACCGTAGTGAAGGCCCTTGACTTAGTTGAACTAACAAGTGTGGAGGAGTTCGTTGCTTTTAAGAGCCAAAGGAAGTTTTACAAGGTCACTGGACACAAGGTTTACCACTTGTTAGGCGAAGTGTCTTACTGCAAGTGCCAAGAGTTCCAAAGGATTCTGAGGAGTGCCAAAGGCTTAATAGTAACTTGTAAGCAGTGCAAGCACATGCTTGCTGTGCGTTTAAGTCAAGCTTTGCAAAAGGTCAAGTCTACTTGCATAAGTGACGAAGAGTTTTACTTACTTTACTCACAAGTTAACTAATAGTTAGTTATCAACGTCTATTAGCTCTAAGTTGTCGTTGTAAAAAGAAGTAATGGAAGGCAGGGGGTTCTTGGTCTTCCGGGACTGAGCAAGTAACTTGTTAGTTTTTGAAGCCAAAGAACTGTAATCAAAGAACCCCGAACTTGAGTTTTTGGTTTCTTGAGTATCTGGCATAATGTAAAACTTAGTCACTCTTTTGGTGCTTTCTTTGAGGGGACTTGCTGACTTCAAACGGTCTAGTTTGGAAGAAACGTTGCTGACTACTCCGTAGTTTTTGAGGCTCTGTGTGCCAATGGAAGGGAAACCCTGGGACTTTTCTAAAGAGGTTTTGTAAGACTTTATTTCTTTGGATTCTTTCAAGTACTGCTGGAGACGTCTTGACTTTTCCTTAGTCCTTCTAAGTTCGTCTCGGGACTTACCAACTCTTTCAGCTATGCGGCTGGCTAGGTTTTGGTTCTTAGTGATGTCGTTGAAGTGGAGTTTTATTTCTTTTTGGAGTCGAGTGTACTCTTGTTGTTCTTGTATTTTGAGTTTGTAGAGTTTGTTTTCGTTCTTGACTTGGGTTTGGTTGACTTCTTTTTGGTGTTGGTTTTCTAAGTTCTTGATTCTTTTGAGGGCTTCTTCTTGGATTTTGTTTTGGACTCTGTTTTGTTCAGAGACTTCGAGGTGCTTGAGTTCGTTTCTGATTTGGTGGGCTTCAGCGTATCTTTCGTGGGCAGCAACTATTTTTTCTTGGACTTGGAGGTCTTTGAGGCGGGTTTTGGGTTTGACTTTCACGAACTGTTGGTCTTTTTCGAGGTGCTGTTCTAAGTTCTGCATTTCGATTTGTTGTCTTTCTTGGATTTGTTGTAAGTTGTCTTCACAGGCTTTGTAGAACTCTTGGTACCTTTTTTTCCACTCTCCTCTGAAGGCTTCTAGTTTTTGTTGTCCAATTTCGTAGTAAGTGTTGAGTTCTTTTTGGTGCCTTCGGCTTCTGAGGACCTTTTGGTACTCCAGTATGTTTTTTTCAAGGGTCCTGATGGCTTTCATCATGTCTTTGTACAAAGCGTACTCGTGTATTTCGCAGAGGTCGTCTGCACAGTCTTGCATCCGTTCTTTAATAGTTGAAAACAAAAGGATCTGCTCATCTTCGTTGAGAAACCCGTCTTCGTCGTCGTCCAGTAACTCTTGTAGCTCTTCAAAAGACTTTACTAGCAGTAACTCGTGCAAGTTCTTGCCTTGCATGTCAAAAAGCACTATTAGTGCAGCGTCGTTCAGCACACCTTCCTTTTTGTAGTCTGCTTGTTGCAAGGCATTCCAAATTTCCTTGCATTTCAAGTGTGCATTTAGAAGTGGTTTGGCTTCTTTTAGAACTTTAGCGCGTCTCTGACGAGCTACTGAAGTTGAAAAGTTAGTTTTGGAAGTGGGGAGTCTCCTTAGAGTAAATTCAGACATTGAGTTCCTCATTTGAGTAACAGAAAGTATGGTATTAGGACGTAATTATGGAAAGATATAACTTACATAAAGTAGGCAATCCCAAACTAGAGTACAAAAAGAAGTTGCATGACAGAGCTCTTAAACGTGCAGCCAGTGCTAGATGTAAGCCTTACACAGATAAACCCCACTTGACCAACTCACCACACAAAACTCTTTTCGTTGGGAAACTAGCCTCCCAAACAGACGGAACTCAGCTTTTAAAGGAGTTCTCTAAATATGGAAACGTAGTGGAAGCCAAAGTAGTTAAGGACTTAGTAGTAGGCGACAGCAAGGGCTACGGCTTTGTAGAATTCGAGACTAAAAATCAAGCTTGCAGGGCTTGGGAAGTAATTGCTACTTAGAAAGCTCACGGAGGGTTCATAGACGGCAAAAGAGTTTTAGTGGATTGGGTGAGAACTGCAAGACAGCCTGGGTGGAAACCTAGAAGACTGGGAGGCGGTTTGGGTGGAAAGAAAGCATCAGGACAAATGCGCTTTCGTTTCAGAGGGTTTAAAAAGTTAACTTAAGCTTTTCATGCATTAAGGAATTTTGCTTATAAAGTGCAATGGAAGCATTAGTGTGCGAAAAAATATTTTTGGAAAGTCAAAACTCAGCTAATTCAGAACAACCTCAAAGAGGAGTGGTTGTAGTGGATCCTCCAAAGATCCGCCAAGTCATTAAAGTCCAGAGCACTTCTGAGTTTCCAAAAGCTATCAGGGAACTCCAAAGTCTTTACCCAGAAATCACCATTAGGCATTTAGAAGATGCATATTTGCTCCCTGGTCTCATAGACATCAACACTAAAGCCAAAGAGGGTATTTCTGAAACCACACGCTTAGCTTTGTCAGGAGGAGTTACAAGCATTTTTATTGAGACAACTGAGTCTGTAACTGAAGAGCAGCTGTACTGCGACTTAGGAAAGATTAAACCAGTTACCAACTCCCTTCAAGTAGAGTCTTCAGAGTACTTTGCTTTCAAAGCTTATCAGTGCACCCAAAGTGAAGGAATAATCCCTATTGAAGACATGCAGCAAACTTTCGAAAGGTGCAAAGAACTCAACTGTCCACTTATACTGGACTCTTTAAAGGCCCACAGTAGGTTCTTGCACATGGCTTCTCCTTTTAGAACAGAGGAAGAGGAACTGCGTTCTAACTCCTGTGAGTTTTACTTCTTAAACTCAGACTACGTTGCAGCAGTTGACAGAAACCAACCTGAACTAGACTCCATATCATCTTCAGAAAGCGAAGAAGAAATTAACCCAGAAGCAATCCCTTGCCCAGCCATAACTGAGGAGAGTTCAGAGGTTTCTAGTTCCTTCGATTTTGTAGCTCTGAGTCAAGTCGTACTTGAGTCTTACAGTGGAGCAGGAGAAACCTTTTACAATGTGTCAGCTACCAACTCAGGGATTTCCAACTCCTCCACTTGTGCCAACGGATTAAGCCGCATGAACTCCTTAAGACCTCCCAGAATAGACATTGGCTCCAACAGAAACGATGAAACTAGTTACTTTTCGTTTCTCCTAAACTGCCCAAGTTCATGGGAACTCAAGGGAGTAAACGAGGCCTTAGAAGTTCTTGAGAGAACTAACTGCAAGATCCACTTTGCTAACGTTTCTTCTGTAGAAGCAATGAATGCACTGCAGAATGTCAAGTCCTCTCTGAACTTAACTTTCGAAACCTGTCCTCACTACATTTTTTTCAACGAAAAAGAAATACCGTCTGGAGACACTCGGTTCAAAACCTTCCCTCCAATCAGAGACACCAAAAACCAAATGCTGATCCAGAAGTTACTCAATGAAAACTCAGTAGATATGATCAACTCGCATCACAAGTTCGTTCCAGAGAACCTTAAGTTCCTCGAAACTGGGGAGTTCAAAAGAGCCATGTCCGGCGTTAACGTTTTGGGGTTCTCGCTCCAGGCTGTCTGGACCCAACTTTACCCAAACTCAAAAGACCCTGAAAAACTACTAGGGAAGCTAGTTAAACTCATGAGTCAAAACCAAGCTAAGTTTTTAGGACTCCAGCAAAAAGGCGGAATAGCCGAAGGCAAAGACGCTGACTTGTTGATTTTCAAACCTTTTGAAGTCGAAGATACCCAGAGAAGTCCAACGTGTATATACAACAACACCACACTTCATGGAAAAGTTTGTGAAGTTTATTTGAGGGGAAGATGTGCTTACTCGAAAGAGTTTCTAAGCCCTTTGGGAGTCGAGCTTTGTAAAAGTTGTCTATAATATAAATAAAGATGTCTTTAACTCCCAACGCGCTGTTAGAAATTAAAAACGGCAAACTTTCTGAACAGTTCAATCCTACTTTGCAGTTGCTTGACTTCAAAAAGATCCAAGGAAAGAACTACAAACTAGTGGTGTCTGACGGAGACCACTGCACACAGTGCATGTCAGTTAACCAGTCTGCTTCTGTAATTGACAAGTCTTCTATTGAAAAGTTCCAGTTACTTACTTTCCAAGACTTCTCACTTACTGCAATAAACGGGACTTATAAAATACTGCTTCTTAGGGAACTGAAACTAGGTCCTAAGATCCAAAGCAAAATAGGAAACCCCAAAAAAATGGAGTTCGGCACTAAAACTGCAGAAACTTCAATAATAAAGCAAGAAACCTCAGTTCCGCCCAGTAAAGAGGTAGCCAAAACTGTAAATACACTCAGCACTGAAAACGAAGACTTCGAACTAAAAGGCAAAGTAGTAACTAAAGGAGACATAAAGCACTGGAACAACTCTAGAGGAACAGGGAAGCTCTTCAACGCAACTATAGTAGATTCCAACGGAGACGAGATACAAGCTACTTTTTTCAACGAAGCAGTTGATACTTTTTACCAACTGGTGAGCGAAAACAAAGTTTACAACTTCTCCAAAGGCAGAGTTAAACTTGCAAACAGACGCTACTCAAGTTGTGACTACCAACTCACTTTCGACAAAAACGCAAGTATAGTAGAAGTGTTTGATGACGGACACATAGAAGAAAACTATAGGTTCAGCAAAATCTGCACACTCAAAAACAAAGTAGGGGAAGTAGTTGACCTCTGTGCAGTAGTTGCTAGTGTTGGACCTGTTGTAGAGTTTACTTCAAAGAAGTCACTGCAGCTGAAAAAAAGAACTCTAAGTGTAGTTGACGATTCCAACACTGAAATAGAACTGACTCTGTGGAACAACCAAGCCGAAAGCAAAAGAATTGATGTTGGGAGTGTAATCATTGCTAAGAACTTAAAAGTCACGGACTTCCAAACGTGTTCCTTGAGCACTATGAGGGATTCTTCTAAACTACTGTTTAACAACACCCAACTTCCTGAGGCAACTGTGCTACTGAACTGGTACAAAAAAATCCACGGCAAAGAACCCTCTGTAAAACTCACCCAGAAAACAGACTTGTCTGAAAAGTTGCCTAGAGTGAGTTTAAGTGAACTTCAAGAACGCTTTAAGGGCAAAGAAGAGGGCCAAGAATTGCTGGTCATTTCTGGATTCATTGGGTTCATCAAAAAAGATGACGTGTCTAGTATATGGTACACCGCTTGCAAGAACTCCGAAGTGTGCAAAAAGAAAGTAGTGCTGGGAGCTGACGGACTCTACACCTGTTCCAAGTGCAATGAGACTTCCAGCGAGTGTTCATATTGCTATATGGCAAGTATCAAAGTCCAAGATTTTTCAGGGTCTTTTTGGGTCAGGAGTTTCGACAACACTGCCCAGAAAATACTGGGGTGCACTGCTAGTTACTTGCAGAAGCTGCACAGTAATGACGAACAAGAGTTCGACAAAGTAATGAACAGCTTGCCTGGCAAAAGCATAGAAGCAGTTGTCAAAGCTAGTGTGTACGGAGGAAGGACACAAGCTACTCTGCAAAGTGTTTTGGAGCCTAGTACTCAAAAGACTTTAGAGCTTTACTTAAAAGACTTAAATAAATAAAATGGAATTGCTAAGCAGAAGCGCGCTTTTGGAAGTACAAAGCGGGAAGGACTGTTCTGAGTTGAAGCCCACCCTGCAGGTGCTTCAAATTAAGAGTTTGGGCAAGAATGGATTCAGAATAGTTTTGTCAGATGGGGACTTTTACCAGCAGTTCTTAGTGAAGCCCGAAAACTCTTCGATAATAGAAGAGAATAACTTAAAAGTCAACGAAATCATCCAACTAAAGAAGTACCGAAGTCAAAATTTGCAGAATAATAAAAAGGTGTTAATTGCAGAAGACATAGAAGCTTTGTTCACCAACCCTAATAGAATAGGCACCCCCCAAAGCATTGAACGTGGCTGCAGAATAGCCACTCCCCAAAGTATTGAACTTGAACGCAGAATTCCAGTTAAAAGGCCCAGACTTCCCAGGGCTGAAGACTATATGCCCATCAGGTACTTGTCCCCAGATCTCATGGAATTCACCATGAAAGCTAGACTCACTAGGAAAAGTCCAATTAAGACCTGGAAAAACGAACGCAGCTCAGGCAAGATGTTTTACATACACTTGCTAGACAACTACGGGGACGAGATCCAAGGTACCTTTTTCTATGCTGCAGTTGACAAGTTCTACGACACTCTGCAAGAAGGCAAGGTGTACTTGTGCAAAGGAGGACGTGCAAAAGTAACCAAAGAGAGGTTCCAAACAGTGAACTCAAAGTACTCAGTGATCTTTGAGAACCACAGTAAGTTCATAGAGGTAGAAGACGACGGAGATATTGAAGACGAAAGGTTCGACATTACCAAAATCCAAAACCTGCCCCAGAAAGTAGGGAAAGTTGTGGATGTCTGCGGCGTTGTGACAGAGATAGGCGAAGTTGTAGAAGTACACTCTAAAAAAGGAGAAAGTTTCAAAAAGAGAAATATTACTTTAGTTGACGACAGCAACTTTTCAGTGGACTTGGCACTGTGGAACGAAGAAGCCTTTAACTACTTCATCGAATCAGGCAACGTGATGATTGCCAAAACTGTGCAGGTCTGTGACTTCCAAGGCTGTTCGCTTTCTACCAAGAAAGGAGCTTCCAAACTTGTTTTGAACCAGGCAAACATACCCCAGGTAATGGCCCTCAAGAACTGGTTCAACAGTTTCTTCGAAAACAAGAGTGTGCTGAAGCTCAGCTCTTTGAAAGAGTTTTCGTCTAGCCTCAACATGGTTTCTTTGATGGAAGTCAACGAAAAGTTCAAGGACTACCAAGGGCCCGAAGTCAACGAGACCTACTTAGTTTCTGGGTTTGTGATGCACATTAAACACGATGAACCCTCTTCGATCTGGTACACTTCCTGCAAAAACGTAGGAAAGTGCAAGAAAAGAGTTGAGTTGGGACATGACAACAACTACAGGTGCGAAAAGTGCAATGAAACCTTTGAAAACTGTTCATACTGCTACATGGCAAGGGTCAAACTCAGTGACTTTTCTGGGTCGAGGTGGGTTACTTGCTTTGACAACAGTGCTGAAAAGATAATTGGTTACAGTGCAATCTACATGGAGAACCTTTCCCAGTTAAGTATGGAAGAGTTCGACAAAACTCTAGCAAACACTTCAGGCATCCCTATTGAAGGCATACTAAAGATCCACGCCACATCCACTAAAGTAAAGTCCACTTTAACAGCTATCCTCGAACCTGACTCCAGAAAGTCTTTGGGAAGGTACTTAAATGAACTAGATGCATAACTAATAATTTTTGAGTAAAATGCTGAGTAACGAGGACTTTTTAGCTAACTTAGAAAAGATCAGTAAAGACACTCAGGAAGCTGGGAGTCTCTGGGTGACTTTCAAACAGTTCGAAGAAATCAGGCCTGAAGGCAAGTTCAGAGCTAAACTAGGCAAAAAAGGCTTTGAAGAGATGAGGCTCAAAAAGAACCAAGAAGGCCACCAGTTCTCACTTTTAGTCAGAGCCAAAACCAACAAGGGCAAATTCTCCACTGTAGTTCCTCCTGAAAACGCTAATTACTTCCAACGTCTTCTACACAACTGTTTGTTGATCCAAGGCTTAAATAGACGTAAAAAGAGGTAATATAATCATGTCTACTTCTTCTACCTACGAAAACAGGTTAAAAGAGTTCTTCATTCCGATGATGCACGACAAGCTCAAAGTAAACCTTTTCCAGCAAGTCTTCACTAACTTTGAACACGCCAAGATCCATGAGTTAGTGACTGAGCTGGTGGACTTAAGTCAAAATGAAAAAAGGCTAATACAGATCTACACTGAGTCTATATCCAAGTACTGCATAAGTAACTACCAGAGAAGACTTCAAGTTCTAGAGTCTGAACAATTTTTAACGGAAATGACTAGCAACTGGCAACACTACAAAGCCTTTGTTTTCTGGATCAGAAAGGCTTTTATGCAGTTGGAGAAGGAATACAAGTTCTTCTCGCTACTAGAAACAGCACTGGTCCTGTTCAAAATCGAAATAGTTTACAAGTACGGGCTAAAGATAAGCCAAGGTCTTGGAGAACTCAGCAACTTCGGGTTAAAACAACAAGTAAACGAGTGCTTGGCTAGTTTAGAAGTGAAGGACCCCAAAATCACTAGGAACTATCAAGTTGGGTTTTTGATTGAAGGAAAAACAATCCTAGGCTCTCCCAAAGACATCTTTGGAGTGTGCCTTCCAAACAGAATCCAGAATTCGTACTACTTCAAGTGCCCAGAACTCTTAGACAACTCCCAAATTGATGCCTTTATCCAAAAAGCACAAGAAGAAATCAACGAAGTAAGGAAAAAGTCACTCCACAAGCTATTTGTAAGAAAAGCAATCTCTGGAATAGTAAACAACCTCTGCACACCCCAACTTATAGCCCACAACAAGTCTGGACTCAAAAGTTACTTTAGAAAGTTCAGTTCAGACATTTCTTCTAACTCCAACAAGCTCAAGTACTTGATTTTGGAACCCTACATCAAAGAGCTGGGTGCTGAAGTCATTGCTCAAGAAGAAGTTTCTAAAAGTCCCAGAGTTCTCTACGAAAAGATGGTGGACTTCAGAACTCAAATGCACCAGGTTTTCCGGGAAATGTTTACTGAAGAAAAAGTATCCAGGGAACTCCTGAGTGCCACTCTGAACTACGCTCTGAATGAGTGCGGGAACTCTGCTTCCAACCTTGCTTTATTCTGCGACAAAGTGATGCGTGGAGAACTCGGAGCAGAAGAAGAAGCACAAATAAGCAACTGCTTAGAAAACATCATAAGTCTGTTTAAAGAACTAAACGACAAAGACATCTTCATAGACGAGTACTCTTTCCACTTGCACAGACGCTTTATAGACGAAAAAACCATTGGAACTGACTTTGAAAACTCAATGATTGCCCAAATCAAAACAGTTTATACTGAGGACCTTTCAGCACTCAACTTCGTAATGCGTGACACAGCCATTTCCCAAGAACTCAACGAAGAGTTCAACCTGAAACACGACTCCAAACTCAAAGTCCAAATCCGAAGGGGCGAGTCCTTGCCCCGGAACCAACCCTGTGAAATTCCTCTTGAGTTGGAAAGCCTTGCAAGTAAGTTCCAGTCCTACTTTTCCAACAAGCACCAGACTTCCCAACTGAAATGGATCCAGAACGACAACCTAGTTGAAGTAAAGATGCTCAACACCAACTACACCTTTGTACTGAACTTCTACCAAGCAGCTGCTCTTTTACTGTTCAACCAAACAAAAACCTTCACTCTGAAAGAAATCGCTGAAAGACTCAAAGTAGAACCTAGGTTCCTCAAAGCAAACCTAATTATGCTTTTTAACCCCAAAAAAAGGCTGCTTTTGAAAAGCAGTTCAGGAAAAACCATTGAAAACAATGAAAACATTTCAGTAAACGAAAGGTTCTTCCAAAGCAGGAACTATGTCGACTTCAGACCCAAAACTAACTCTGCAGTCAAAAACCAAGAAAACCAATTTGTTAGGAAAAGACGCGAGTTGGTGCTGCAGGCCTCCATAGTTAAAATAGCCAAAGAAAGAAAAAGCCTCACCCACACAGAACTCTTAGGTGAAGTAATCCGCAGAAACCAAAGCTTCAAAGCACTCCCCAAGATGGTGAAAAGCCAAGTTGAAGAGTTGATTCACAGAGGAATCCTTAAAAGGAACACAGAAAACTTCCAAAAATATGACTACATAGCTTAATAATAATGATAACTTCGCTAGAAACCTTCACCAAAGAAAGAATAGAGTCCTCTATCGAAATAGAACAAGTGCCTGAGTTGCCTCCACAAGAACACCCTAAAGCCTTCAGTGCTAAGTGCAACTTTGCAGAATTTCAAAAGGACTTTAAACAACTAAGCAAGTCACTTGTAAACGTCAACCGTGAACTTTGCATCCAAGAAGACCTTTCCCACGTACTAGAGTTACTTTCAGAGTCAACTGAAAAGCTCAAAACAGAGTGCTGTCGAGTAGGAGCTTTGCCTAGGTCAACCAATGTGCCTCCTATTTCATCTGCTAACATTTCTGCTAAATTCGCACTCCAACAGATGCACACTTCCCTCAAGACTTTGCCGGCTCTATTCAACAGTCTGTCTTTGTTCATTGAAAAGTACTCTAAAGAACCCTTTGACTTATTTAACTTCATTAACATGAACCGCATTTCTAAGGTAGAAAGACTCGTCAACACTGCCCACGAAAAAACCAAAGCCCTTATTAAGTTCTCTTACGTTGTGAGACTCCACAGCATAGGCCAGTTCTTCCTGTGTGTTGTTAGAATCAAAAAAAGAGCAAAGGGCGAACTCCCCACTCAACCAACAAACGAAACCCTTAGTTTGGCTGGGAAAATAAATATTGCCAAGCCTTCCAAGTCACCCAACATCAAAGTAGAGTCTCCTGAGGAGTCTTTCCAAGAAGCCATTTTCACACGCACCAACCAAGAAAACCAACAGAGCCTTTGGCCAGTGTCGCCCATTGACTCCTTTTCCATTGACATGTCACTCAACACCAGCATAGGTTCCTTTATGTCCAAACTGCCCAAAACCCAGTTCACTCCTTCAGAGTCCAAAAGTAATAGTTAACTTATTCCACATCAGGGTTGAGCAAAAACGCACAAACCCTCCTTCGGTCGTCAGCAGCCAGGTTGAAAGTTCCGCATGCCTCAAATGTAGGGCACCAGTCCACGTTGATTCCAAGGTTCATGTACCTACCTCGGATGCTTTCGTGGAGCGGGTAACCAATTTTCCCAGTGCCAATGATTACGTACTCGATTTTGGGACTTATGAGGCTCATGACTTCTAAGTGGTGCTCTCTAATGTCTTCAGGTCTTTTGACGTTCCATTGAAACACTCCTTCAGGAAACACCACCAAAGGCCCAGGAACCCAAACTTGGTTTACTGAAAAGAACCCGTCAGCTATTGACCAGATCTGAACAGGCGAGTCCAAAAAGTTAATGTCAGGAGGCAAACTAAAGTCAAAAATCCTTTCAGGTCTAGGAGTGGCTCTTTTGTCTAGTTGAACAGGGTAGTTTTGGAGTTTTTCGTGCTTGGGGTAGTCGTAGTGCTCAGGTCTGTAGTTTGAGTCCCACCTTGTCTTGAACCTTCCTTCTGAGTCCTTGAAGGGGTCTTCAGAAAACCACCTCCTGAGTCTCATTAGTGACCTTTTTAACATTTAATATTAAAGTTCTTCCGAAACCTTTCTAAGGTCCAGACCAAACCCTTTCTGGCTCTCTAGTTCGTGGAGTAAGTTCTGGATGGTTGAGTACTCAGAAGTCAAGTTCATAAGAGTTTCGTTTTGCTTTGCAATGACTTCTCTTTCCTTCTTGGTTTTGTTGAGTAGTCCAGAAATCATTTGGAGTAGTTGCTCGTCGCTGTACTCCTGGTAGTCGTCCTTTTCTTCGTCTTCTATGAGTTTTTGGGCGTTGTCTGCCGCAGTGGCTTTTCTGACCAAGAAGTTCTGGGAGTACTTAGTGATGCTTCTTTTTTTGCCGAAGTCAATCACAGTGTCTTTTCTGGAGCGCTTTTTGACTTCTTTTAAGTAAGGAGAGTTTTCTCTTTGGTGCATCTCCCCCATCACAATGACTTTGTCTCCCAAAAACAGAGGAGTGTTGGGGTCAGGCTTAGTAAACACGTAAGGAACCTCGTTGTTGAGGTAGCCCACACCTCTGTATATTCCAAGTGCCAGAACTGGCCTTTCCAAGCCTACTAAGTAGCAAAAGATGTCTGCGAAGGTAACTTTGCCGTGCAAAGCTTCAGGAAGGTCTATTGAGTTTATTCTGTAGTTCTCGTCTATTCCAAGTTGCGCGTACAAGTCCTCAAATATTATGAGTCGCTGTATAATGTCTATGATTGAAGGGTTGTGGAAGGACTGGGCTATCATGTAGTCCAGAGTGCTTGAAAAAAACACTTCTGAAGCTGCGTAGCGAGGCCAGGTCGTAAAGGAGAGCGACTCAAGTTCAATAGGTGGTTTGTGGTCTAGGTACTTCATGTTGACTTCATCTACAAGTTCAACAGTGAACCTGCAACTAAAGTTAGATTCAATAATGTTCACAACAGGCAAGATCCCCGAGTCCTCCATAGAGGACCCACTAATTCGGCTGCTCAGCAAAATAACGTGTGAAGAAAAGTTTATAGCTGTTCTCGAAAGTTCTTCCACGTCAGTGAGGCAGCACTCAAGGTAAAGGCAGTCCTTAGAGTTGGCCTTGATTCTTTCCCACTTGTCTCCAGGTGGTTTGTCGCTCAGAAAACAAACAAGTTGTTTAGTTGTTGAAAAAGGTTCAAGGATTATTTCGAGGTGCTCAATTCTGCCAATCACGATTATGTGGTTCCAAAGGACTCCCCGCAAGTCAGTTTCCCACATAGCTATGTACCTTGAGTCTAGTTGCTTAAACAAAGTTTTGTTGGAGGGTTTAGTCTGCATTCTAGAGAGCTCTTCCATAACTTCAGAGGGTGTTTCAGGAGTGAAGAAGTCCTTTAGACTGCAATCTTCAATGCCTCTGGCGTCTTCAATGTCAGGGGCAATGATAAAAGCCTGGTCGCCCTTAGAAATGTAGTAGTCCACTGGGTTGATGACTATTTCTGTCTGGACTTCTTCACTGTACTTCCTTTTAGTTTGCACTCCAATTAGTAAAGAGTTGTGCTTCAGATATAGTCCCAGTGCTATGTCTGAAAACTTGTGTTTCAAAAGGCTGTTTGGGAACTTAACTAAGTAGAGTTCGTTCGAAAGCCCAAGGACGTACTCGTTCAGCCAGTGGTTGTTTTCTGCTTCTTTCTTCATGATGCCAGAACTCGAGATTACTAAGTTCGAAATCAAAGTGCTGAAGCCAGGTGTGAAAACATTGGCTGCTAACATAAACAGCTTCAGCCTCCAGGTACTGAACCCAGTAGTCCAGCCTGCCCAGTAGTCGTGTATAAGCAAATCTGGCCGCACTAACTGCAAGTAAACATCTGTCCTGCTTGAGTACTCTTTAACAGCGTTGCAAGCAAGTAAGGCGTAGGTGTCCTTAGGTGCTACTTCTTGTTCGTACTGGTTTGTAATGATAAAAACTCCCTTGCACTTTCCAACTCCAGCGTTTTTCAAAGTGAATTCTGAAAGAAAGTCCCCTTCGTGGTAAGTAACGACTTCTTCGTACAAAGGGTGGTTCAGAATAGCAACAATGTCCTTTCCAGGACTTTCATTCCCCACCAAAAGAACTTTGCACTTCTTCATGGGCATGTCGTGATCTGGGTGGTAGAACTCTTTCAAGAACCTGTATAAAGTAGTTCCGTTGAAACTCCCAGTTATCACTATGTAGCTGTTGGGTTCTGCTTTGTAGGGACTTCGGTAAGGACTAGTTCTAGAAATCAACTCGCCTAAACGCGAAGTCTGCTGGGTCGTAATCACAATAACTACAATTATGAAAATCCCTATAATGGCCCTGGCTAAGTTAGTTTCAGGGGCCATGTCTCCGTAGCCCACAGTAGTGATGGTAATGATCATGAAGTAAAAAGCCTTTTCAAAAGTAAGCTCTTGAGTTTCGTCTGGGTGGTAGATGTGGAAGTTCTCGGTTTGCTGCAGGGTGTGAACAACTCCTGTAGATATAAACAACAAAGCCAGTATTGTAGAGCAAATAATCATGATCTGACTGTTGATTTCAGAAGACTCAAAAAGAGGAGAACTCTGGGAGTTGCTGCCTATTTCTTTGGTTGTCTAAGTAAAACTCACCGTGAAAAGTCTGTAGAGTCTCAGGATCCTTATCACCCTAATTACCCGAATGAACCGAGTGAACATAAGACTGCTTGAAGAAGTTGAACTGTTCAGTATAGAAACGTAAACGGGCAGAATAGTGATAAGGTCCAAAACATTCAGAGGGTTCGTCAAGAACTTCTTTTTGTCAGTTGCAATGCTCATTCCCCAAACGTAGTCTACAGTGAACAAAGCAGCTATTACTATTTCCAAGATTTGAAAGGCAAGCATTTCGTCGTCTTCGTAGTAAGTGTTCACCACGTAAACCACACACGCAAAAATAGTTAAGAACGACTGGAAGAAGGACCCAGTGAGTTTGATAATCATCCGCATAGTGAAGCTTCTGAATGAGTTGGAGTCAGAGCTTATTTTTTTAAGAGCTTCAAGGTGATCGTCAGGACCTGGAGTTTTGGAAGAATCGTTGTCAAAGTCACCCTTGAACCTGAAGTCCGAAAAAGAGTTGTTTAAAACAGTGTTTTCTTTGGCCATTTATAAGCTAGAATAATGGAAGCACTCACAATGTTTGGATCGACTGTAGCAGCAATGGGGCCTCTGTGCCTAGTGACTGTATCGGGTGGACTCCTAGCCCACCTTGGGATACTAAACAAAAATTCCAACGACACAATAGCAAAAGCTTCACAAAAGCTTTTACTTCCTGCTTTTGTCTTTATTAACATTGTGAAGGGAGTCGACTTTGCAAACATAGCTGAGTGGTGGTCCCTTCTCGTTATGCCTGTTCTAGCCATTGCAATAGCTTCAGTGGTTGGGGTTATCCATACACTTGCTTTTAATCCTCCAGAACATGTTAAGTACACCATGAACTCCCTTCTTATATTTGCCAACCTAGGCAACGTGCCTGTCCTTTTGGTTGAAGGAGCCTGTGCTTCTTACGGTCCAATCAACGGCGAGCCTTCTTGTCCTGATGCTGCTTCTTTGATCTTTTTGCAAGTAATTACTTTCAATGTGCTGGCTTGGTCTTATGGTTTTGGCTTAGTTTACTTGGACTACTTGAAAAAAGAACCTACTCAAGGAACTCCTTCTTTTAGCCTCAAAAAGATGATTTTGAAACAAATCTTTGGACCATTGCCCAACGCTGTGTACTTCGGGTGTGTAATCGGAAGCATTCCAGGAGTCAAGTACTTAGTAACTGACTCAGATGCTCCTTTACTGGTTATTTACGATGCACTCTATACAATAGGGTACGCAGGAATCGTGCTTTCGCAAATGATTCTGGGGAGCAATATTTGGCTTAGCAGAAAACTAGAAAGAAATATGTCCAAGAGGTACATAGCCTCTGTGGTGTTTTTAAGGTGCGTGGTGATTACTGGGTTAGGAGTGCTAATTATGTGGTGGTTTTATGATTTAGGAGTTTTTGGAGACGACATAGTTATGGCTTACGTGAGCTTGATGAACTTCATTTCTCCCAGCACAATCTTCATTACTTTAATTTGTCAAATCTTAGACACAGGAATTCAAGAGACTGCAACTATTTTGTTTTGGATGTACTTAGCTGCGTTCATCAGTATTACTTTTGCAGGCTACACATTCTTTTTATTAATATAATCAATGGAAGCTTTAACTATACTAGGCTCTTGTGTGTCTTCAGTAGTTCCTTTGGCCATGATTACTCTTTCTGGAGTTGTGCTGGCCAAAGCTAAGTTGTTCAACGACAAGGCCAACCATATGGTAGCCTCTGCTTGTGCTAAACTTTTGTTTCCAGTTTTGTATGGCATCATACTAGCTAGGTCAGTCACTTTTTCGAAGCTAACAGACTACTGGTTTTTGCTTGTGAACCCTTTTGTAGTGGTGGGATTAGCAAGTGCCTTGTGCTTTCTCGTTGTCAAACTGCTTAAAATTCCAAGGGAGCTTAACTGCACCTTGGTTGCTGTGGTGGGATTTACTAACTTCGTGAACATGCCTCTTATTTTAGTGGAGGGTAGTTGCTCTTCCTACGGACCCTTATCTGATTCAGAGCACTGCGATGACATTGAGGCTTACATAATACTGCAAACTCTAGTCTACAACTTGCTCACTTGGAGTTATGGGTACTACTTAGTGCAAGTAGACTCCAACGGAAGCCAAACTAGGTTTAGAGTTTCACAGGTGCTTGGCAACTTAAAAAAGCCAGTGCCTGTTGGCACACTTCTAGGACTAGTGTTTGGTCTTATTCCAGGGATAAAAGGAGTCTTTTTTGAGGACTCAGCACCTCTTTTGGTGCTTAGTGATTCTTTCTACACAGTGTCTTACATGGGTTTGATTCTATCACAAATAGAACTAGGAAGCAATTTGATTCTAACCAAAACTCAGAATTCTAAACTTTCTAAGCTAGACTACTTTTGGGTGTTAGGACTGCGCTTAGTAGTTTTGCCTTTGATAGGACTAGGCTACACTTACCTACTTGACTCCCAAGGGATTATTCACAACCTTTCTATGGGGTATATAGTGTATTTGAACTTTTTGTGTCCCACTGCAATTGCTGTGCTAGTTATTTCGCAACTTCTGTCAACTAACGTCCAGGAAACTACGCTCTTGATATTTTACATGTACTTGTTTTCTTTGGTTTCAGTGACTTTGTTTTCTATTCTGTTTTTTATGGTGTTCAAGTTGTAGACTTTGTAAATAACATTGGCTTATGGCTCTCGTTTGGAGTTGGTGAGAACTTAACTTTTAGAAGTAAGAATTACTAAAACTTTTAATAAGAATTAAACCCTCATCGCAGCATTAAAAGCCCCTTGTTTAAGAAGACCTGCAAGTTTCTGTTTGTGGTCTTTGCGGCACTTGTAGTAGCCCATCATGTTCACACCAGAAAGCACCAAACACACAAGCATCAGCATACTCCAAAACAAGTCGAAAGTCAGAATGTTAGCTAGCAAAAAGATTCCCCAAATCAAAGGCATAGCAACAACTCCAATCCAAAAAGCATAAACATCTACAGAGTTCGACTGGGTTTGTTCGCCAAAGCTTTCAAACACCCACTGTTCCGACCCGTCCTCGTTTACTTGGTTTCTCCACCGAAGACCTACTAAAAGCCTGCCAGTGATGTTTTGCACAGTCCAGAAGTCAAAAGCACTTAACAGCACTACCAAAATAAAGATCAGCGTGTAGTTGTTGGTGAAGATCCCCAAAAAGAAGTAACAAAGAACTGCAAGGGCTTTGAACAGGTAGTGGAATATTATAGCAGTTGGGTGGGAAGAGCGCTTCAAAATTCCTGAGAACCCTGAAGCCTGGGCTGGTTGCTTTCCTTGTTCAGGAGGTTGGTTTTGGTCTTGCATTTGCATTTGGAACTCTAGGTTTGCCATTTATTAGTTTGAGTAACAATAAAGATGGACCAGTCCGAACCAGCAGTTATAATTGACAATGGCAGTGGTTCCATAAAAGCAGGACTCTCTGGAGAAGATACACCTAAGGTAGTGCAGCCAACTTTAATAGGAGTTCCTAGGATGCCTGGAATTATGGTAGGAATGGACCAAAAAGACTACTACGTAGGCAAAGAAGCTGTGGAAAAAGCTAACTTCCTCAACATGTCAGAGCCTATCCAGGAAGGCTACATACAGGACTGGGACGACATGCTTAAAATTTGGAACCAGATTTTCCAGGACTTAAACGTGTCTCCTAAAGAAAACCCAATCTTCATAGCAGACACTCCCCTGACTCCAAGGAGCGACCGCGAGAAAATGGCTGAAATCCTTTTCGAAGAAATAGAAACTCCTTACCTCTGCATGTACAACCAAGCTGTTCTATCACTGTTTTCTTTTGGAAGAACAACTGGCTTGGTTCTGGACTCGGGTGAGGGCAGAACCCACGCAGTGCCTGTTTACGAAGGGTTTGCTTTGCCCTACGGAGTACTTAAAGTGAACATTTCAGGAAAGGACATCACTCAGTTCCTCGAAAGAAAACTCAAAGAAAAGGGATTCCACTACTCCAACTCCAACCTGCGCAGAACTGTCCTGGAAATTAAGGACGGGTACTGCAACGTTGCCTACGACTTCGACACTCTTTTGAAGAACTCAGCTGAAAACAGAAACCAAAAAGAACACTACAAAATGCCAGACGGGTCGAGTCTAGAAATAGGCGACGAAAGGTTTGTGTGTCCAGAGGCACTGTTCCAGCCTGGGCTCATTGGAAAGGACTCTACAGGAGTAGCTGATACGGTGTTCAAGGCCATTTCTAACTGCGACTCCAACATAGCAAAGGACCTGTACTCAAGCATTGTGCTTTCGGGAGGCACTTGCATGGTCAAAGGACTGAGGGACAGACTGCAGAAGGACGTAAAGGCACTGGCCCCCAGCACTATGCAAATAGAAGTCTTCGCTCCGCCTGAAAGAGCTTACTCTGCCTGGTTAGGAGGTTCTATTTTAACTATGCTTTCTTCCTTCAAGCACATGTTCATTAGGAAAACGGACTACCACGAAAGCGGAGCTATTGAAGTTTATAAAAAGTGCTTTTAGTGTTTGATTAACTGGAGAGTGTTTTGAAGTCCTGGAACTTTCCTTTTTCTTTTTCTTTTAGTTTAAATTCTTCCACAAAGGAGTCTATTTGTTCAGTGGTGTTTTCGTGAGCTAGTTTGGCAAACGCGAACAACCACTCTTCAAGGTTTATGAACCCTGGTCTACAAATACTCACGTCCCTCAGCAACTCTTCTGCGTCTCTCTTAGCAACCTCTTCTGAAACGCTTTCTAAGTAAACGTTTAAGTTCACGCAGGTGCTTAGGCTCAACCACCCAGTTTTGTCAATGTCTAGTTTTTCGAAGACCTCAGTAAGTTCTTTTTTGTGAGTGTCTCTTAAAATACTGAAGACCCCAACTTCGTTTTCCAAAGCTTTAATGAGGACCTTGGAGTCCTTATTCATGTCTTCAGGTTTCTTGGCATTTAAGTTGGTTAAGTTAGTGTCTGCTTCATGAAGCATCAAAAGCAATATAACCTGTTTGGACTCTGCTTGGGAAGCTAAGTGCAGAGGAGTGTTGCCTCGTTTGTTTTGGTGGTTAACTGAAGCTCCTTGGGAAACAAACCACCGTGCCAAAGCAATTTGTTCCTCTGAACAGCAGTGAAACAATGGTGTTGAGTTGTTTCTATCTTGTGAGTCTGGAGTTTGTCCGTTATTTAGTAGTCTTTTGCAGTCGTCCAAACTGCCTCTTTGGGTTGCCAGTATTAACTGGTCTTCAATAGGCACTGTTTTAGTGCGTTCTATTTTGGCTTCTTCACTCATATTATTACACTAGTTACTTAGCAACCATGGCTCTTTTTTTGGCTTTGAGTCTTAAGTCTTGGTTCTTTTTGCCCACGTTAAGTTTGTTTAGGAGTTCCTTTTTGTGCTTCAAGAACTTCTTTTCTTGGATTTCTAGTTCGCTCTTCCACTTTTTAGCTATTTCGTTTCTTTTTTTCTCAGCTTTCATGCGGGTTATTTCTAGTTGTTTTTTGTGGGAACCACTTAGTTTTTTCCTTTCTTCTCTTTGTCTTTGTTTTAAGTCCTTTAACTTGGTTTTTTCCTTGGCGACTTCTGAGTTCCTTCTGGAACCTGACTCTGAACTTTCGATGAGTTTTAGTTGGATGGAAATAGTGCACTGGTTTTGTTTTTCGAGTTGGAAGGTTTTGAGTTGTTCCATTTTGGCAGTTTGTTCTTGGAGGAGTTGTTCTTCGTCTTCCTTGAACTTCTTTTCATAGTCCAAAGCAATGCCTTCCCAGTACTTGTTGATTTTGTCAACTTGTTCTTTGTTCCAGAGTTCTAGTTCGTAAAAGTCTTTGTTGAACTTCTGTTGCAGACTTTCTTTTTCAATGTTTGCGGCGTGGGTCCTCAGCATCAAGATGTTCTTTTGGGTCATTTCTGCGTCTTCTAAGAGGTTCTGGCGCAAACAAGACTTCTTGTGGATTTCCAAAATTTGGAAAAAGTTGTCTAAGTACTCTTGTTTGCCAATAAACGCTTTGAAAGGGTCTTCCTCCATTTTACAGTTACCATTAACTATCTTTTTCTTCTTCGTTCAAGTGGAAGTTCTGTATGTAGGCAGCTACTTCTTCTTCGATCTTGGCTAAGTAAAACAGCAGTTTTTGCTTTGAAAAAGTAACTTTGTAGTTGCTCTTTCCTTCTGGAATGCTTAAACTCCGACTTTCTCCTTCTCCGTTCAAGTTCTGCAGTTGCACGTCTTCTCTTATTTGGGCTATTTTCTCAAAAGGCAGTCTTTCGTAAACTAGGATTTGTTCTTCCCTGAACTCGTCCCTTCCACAGATGTTGAACTTTTTGGGGGAGTTCACCAAAATAACTAAGGCTGACTCTTCTTCTACTTCCAAAGATAAGTGGACACAAGACACCTTAATCCCTGGCAGTTGGAAGCTTTCTACCACTCCTCTCTTCACTAGTTCTTTAAGAGGCTTCTTGGCATACCCCCGCAGGTCGTCCTTCATGTCTTTTTTTAGGTTTTCAAAGAGTTCAACTGACTTAGGTTTGCCTGCAGTGTACTCTCGGATTTTGTTCATAGTGATTGAAAAGGACACACTGTCGGAGTACTTTTCTAGTTCCCTGTTGCTTGCTCCGTACTCCACGTCAAACAGAATTCTTTTTTTAAGTTCTTCAGAAAGGTTCGAGTTGGCTTCTTTCAGCCGAAGAGTTTCATACAGTTTCCTGAAAGTTTCTTGGAGTTTCACTTGCTTCTCTAAGTGATGCTTTCTTTTGTAGTACTCCAAAAAGCACTTCTCCTCCAAAGCTTTGAGTTTCCTTTCCCTAATTTTGTCAATGTCTTGTGTGTCTAGGTCGTCTTGTATGTTTTTGCTCATTTCTGCACTGATTTCAGTGTTGATGGAGTACAGAAGCCCCTTTACGTTTTCAGTCTTTTCGAATTCCTTTAAGTAGTACTCATTCACGTGTTGGTAGTTTTTTAGGTAGTCTTGAATCTTTGTTTTCGAGGTTTTAAAAGGTCCGTCTTTAAGCACCTTGGAAAGCAAAGACATTGAAGACCCTGGAGGAATGGGGTCGAAAAGTTCTATTACTGGGAGAAAATTATTAGGTGCCATTTCCCTAGGAACAAGCATTGTGCATGTAGAGCATTTAGCAAGGTTCTGTTCTTGTCTAAGTCCTCGAGTCATCAAAGTCAAGTTCACGTTGTCTGAGTTGTGGAACTCCTTTATAGGCGGAACTGACTCCAAAGAGTCAAGGATTAAGTAAAGAGGATCGTAACTAGGGTTGTTGACTCTTAGCTTCTCTACGTTCTGCTTCACACAGGAGTGGAGTCTTAAAAGACTCTTCACGTTAACAGTGACTTCTTTGTCCACTGCCAACAGGGAGTGGTTGAACAGTTCTACAAGTGCCTCCTCTTCCAAGGGTTCTCTTTCTTCCAAAAAGTTGTTGAGTAAGTCCACTTTTGTTTCAATGCTTTCTTGGCTCAGGATCAGCAAATCCAGTTCCTTCGACCAGGGCTTTTCAAAAACTCTTCCTGAAAAGAAGTTCTTAACTGTTTCTGAAAGAGAAGCTAAGTTGTTTGTGTGCTTGCTGATGTTGGTTTCTGCATAAACGCTATACTTCCAGGGATCCTTTATAGCTTTTCCAACCACTTCGAAAACCAAGTTTAAAATAGCATGCATTACTTCGTCTGAGTCTTGCCTTCCAGCTTCAAACTTTTTGAACTCCCAAAGTGAGTTCTTCCTGCACTCTTCCACCAAGTTCTGGATCACATTGCTCAGTGCATTGCTGAACTTCTGTTTGGCAAGTAAGTTTTTTACCGAGATAGATATCAGTTCCAATATTTGTCTTAGCTTGAGCATTCTGCGGTCAACTAAGTTCCTGTTTAAAGCATAGGTCGTAATTTCGTTTTGTGCACTTTCGCCTTTAAGTCCTACTTTAGGGTCCTGATTGATGCCGTTAGGGTCATCACTAATTACGTTGTTCATGTTGCTTATGCACTGCTGTGCAAACTCCCTCACTATGTCCATGTCTTCTTCACTTGCTGCTATTACCTTTTGAACTACTTCTTTGTAAAGCGAGTTTTGCAAAAAGTCCAGACCAGAACCCTCTTTGGAAACTTTTCTAGACAGAATCTTTTTGAGAAGCATTTGAGAGAGGTACACTGCAGAACAAATTAGTCTTTTGTCTCCTTCTATTTGGCAGTACAAAAGTTCCAGAAACTCAAGTTTCTTTTCTTGTTGAATGTTTAGTTCCATCAAGTTGTACATGTAGCAGCAGTGCATTTGGAAAATAGTTAGTAGTGCTGAGTAACCAAATACCCTTTCTTTGAGGTGTGGGTTGATGAACTGCTTTTCTGACACTATTTTGCAGTCGAAGGGGTGGTTGATCACTCTGTTAAGGGTTTTATGCTTGACCCTTGCAAAAAAGTCTTCTTGGGCTTTGTCTAGTTCTGCCAAGTCCAAAAACTTGTTAACGCATTCAGTGAAGTCTTTAAAGATAACTTGGTCGTTTTCCTTCAGTACTCTTTCTTGCATCTCTTCTGGTTCACTGCATAGCAGTTCCTGCAGAGTTAAGTTTTCTTGCAAGTCTGAGTCTTTTTCTGGTTCAACTAAAACATGCTTCAGGTCCACTGGAATTTCTTCAAAATTCTTGGTTTTGTTATTAAAACTAGGGTCTCCTAAACACCCTGCAGTCCCACTTCCCCAAGTATACACATTCCCTTCAGAAGTCACCAGTCCAGCGTGGTCTTTTCCAGCTGAGATACTTGCAACCTTTTCATTGTTTGCTAAAACTGTAGAAACAGGATTTGAGAAAGTGTCCTCCTTTAATTTTTTCCTGCTTAGCACTTTGCAGTGAGCATTTCTTCCCCAGCAGTACACAGTGCCTTTGCTTTCAGTAACGCACATACTTAAGTCTTCCCCAGCTGCAATTAAACTCATAGGTATTTTTTCTAGCCCAGGAACCTTTTTGAGTCGTTTTAAGTAATCTTCCTGGTCGTTAGTGCACACACATCCAGTGTGGTACACTACTTTAGACTCTGAAAGACATACAGTGTGGCTCAAACCACAAACTCCGTCTGACCAACCCACACTTCCAGAAAACAACTTAGGATAGTTTTGGTCTTCACGAGTTCCGTGGCCTAATTGCCCTTCCCAAGCTCTCCCCCAAGTGTAGAGACTTCCCTCTTTGCTAAGCGCCAAAGAGTGGTTCCCTCCACACGAAACTTTAGCTATTCCTTTTAGGTCTTCAATCAGGCAGGGATGGTTCACCATAGTGGACGGCTTCACCCTGCCTATTCCAAGTTTCCCGTTTTCTGCACTTCCAAACGCATAAACACTATTTTCTGGACCAGAAACCACTAAAGAATGGGAATTTCCTGCTGAAACTTCACTGCACTCCTCAAGTTCCTCAATGAGTGTAGGCAAATGGACCTCTGGAATAAAATGGTTCAGTCCTAACTGGCCGTGGGAGTTGCTTCCCCAAGCATAAGCGTTTTTTTGGGTGTCTATTGCAAGTATGTGGAAGGTACCGCAACTAACTTTTTCAACCTTCAAGTTGTTTGCTAGTGACAACCGCGAAATGTACTGGAAGGTTTGGTACTCGTAGTCTTCGCCAAAGGGGTCTTCACTTGAAACATCTGATTCAACGCCACCATGGGCTATTCCTAGTTGTCCAAACCTGTTGCTTCCAGAAATAAGCACTTCTCCCGAGTTTGTGAGTAGCAAGGTATTTTCACTTCCGCAGAAAATAGCAGTGGCTTGCGAAGACTTTTGAAACTTAACTTCTTCTGGACCTTTTGAGTCTTTGGATTGGTAGAATTCTTGCGAACTTACTTCAAGTGGAACACTTAAAGGGTGAGCCTCGTCCACTAACCTTCCCAAGTTGCCAGGGTCTTCAGAGTGTTTGCTCCAAGTGTACAAAGTCCCGTTCTGGGCCAAAGCAAAAAAGGACTCTCGAAAACAAGCTACTTCTGTAAACTCAACTCCTTCGAACTGTTCAAACTCGTTTTCTAGAAACTCAACTCCTTCAGCCCCCATCATTACTAGAGTTTTGTTTTCAATTAAGTAAAGGTTGTGCTTCTCGCCCAAAGCTATGTCTATAACTCCAAACTCCAACTTAACACTTTCGGGCTTTTCGTAAACCTGCTTGCTCTTTTGGGTTCCAAACTGCATCCAGAAAACTTCTCCCCAAAAGTACACTTCGTTGTTCTCACAGATGCAAGCTGAGTTTTTGGGACCTGCTATTATTTTGGAAACTTTAGCGTTGTTGAGGGAAACAGTTTGGGGCCTAACTGACTCAATACTGTGGCCGTGGCCAAGTCTCCCTGAGTCTCCTCTTCCCCAAGAATAAACCAATCCTCCCTTCCTCAAAGCTAAGCAGTGACTTCCTCCACAAACTACATCTACAATGCTTTCTAGTTCTAGTTCATTAATCTTTTCGTAGTTGAATCTTCTTGGACCTCCCAGACCAAGTGAGCCTTTTTTCCCCCAAGTGTAAACCTTTTCATTGCTTGCTAACACCACTACAAAGTCTTCACCACAACACACTTTCTTTGCTGTCAGTCGTTCTTTTTCTTTGGACATAAGGCTGACTTTGAGGTAACTCAAAACTCCGTCTTTGACAACCTCGCCCTGGAACACTGAGTTCTTTTGAGGAAACATACTTTCTCCCAGAAGGTATAGACAACCCTTGCCTTCGTTGTAGTTGTAAAGTGTTTGGTAAACTTTGCTAATCTTTATTTTGTGGCCTGGACAACGCATTTCCATCATCCCGAAGTACTTGTCTAAGTTGAAGGGGTGGATGTCTATTTGCAACACAACGTTAATTATATGCACAAAAGTTTCCTGCTTGATAACGCTTGACTTGAAGAGGTCTGAAAACTTCATTTCTCGAGACTCTAAGTAACTCTCTAAACTTTCTTTTACAACTGAGGTAACCAAGTCTGTTTGTTCGGGCTTTAAGTCACTTAGTGGGCTTTTGAGTTCATTAATTAGTTTTTCATAGTCACTTAACTCAGTGCAGCAATCTTCGTTTGTGTTTAGGGTATCACTGGAGTACTCAGGGCTGTTTTCAGTTGCTACTACAGCAGTAAAACTAGGACCACAAGCCACATGGTCAACTTTAAGGCTGTACAGGGAGTTTTGGAGTCTGAAATACAGTGGACGTTCAACTAGTGACACTTCTGAATCCAGTATTCCCAAGGCACCTCCACTTTCTGTTGTGCTACTTGAAGTGGTGTTTTGGCCCCACACGTAAAGGTGACCCAGTGCCCCTACAGCTGCAGCATGCTTGGAGTTCAAACTGATTTTGGACATTTATAAGAGTTACTTAGGCATTTTTGATATGTTTAACAAGTTTATAATGTGCTTCAAGCGGGGATTTCCAAAGTAGTCTCCAACTTGCTTCTCAGAGTTGTCCATCAAGTTTTCGTAACGCAAAGCAACAATTAGGCTCTTCATTGCGTGCAAAAAGGTGCTGTGCAAGTGGTTAGGCCTTACAGTTTTAAAGGCTTTGTAAACGTTCCAGTAGAAGTCCCCTTCCTTTTGGTTGGGCATCTTTTTGAAGTGGCTTTTAAACATAGAAAACACATTTTCGATTGGGTTGAGTTGGGGCGAGTTAGGCGCGTTGCAAACAATCTTAACTTCTTTGAGTTCCACAAAGTCCTTCACAAACTTGACTTTGTGTGATCCGTGGTTGTCCATGAATATGAAGTACTTGTTTTTGTAGTCAGAGTCCATGTTTTTGAGCCTTTCAATTAACTTCTCCAAAAAGTACTTAAAAGAATACCCAGTTATCATTTCTTTGCGGATGATGTACCCTATGACTTTTTGTCTGCAAATAGCAGCCACTACGTAAACTGGGTGTTGGTTCTTTTTCAGAATGTGAGTTTTTGCACCTTTCTTAGCCCAACCGTACATGTACTTAGCTCCAGGTTTCATCCAGGTTTCGTCAATACTTATCATTTCTTTACCAGTTCTGTACATAAGTATTAGTTCCTTAGCAACTTGGCACCTTGCGTTTTTGTGAGCAACACAGTCTGACAAGTGGTTGGAGTAACTCATTTTCTTCTTCAGAAAAGCGTTGTCTTTAAGAATCCCTCTGATCCACTCTTGGTTGCATTCTACTCCTAAGTGTTTGTTTATTATTTCAGTTCTTTCTTTGATTGGCAAAAAGGCGTTGGAGGGGTCCTCTGAAAACTCAAGCACGAACTGGATCTGTTCAGGAGTCATCATCTTTTTGTACCGTCTTAGAGAAAAGTAGTTGTCTCCCTTAACCTTTTTTTCGATCCTTGACTGGAACCTTTTGAGCTTTTGCAGAGTCCTTTCTTTTTGCCGTTTGTTTAGCTTCACTTTTAACAGTCCTAGGTCTTCACAGAAGTCCACTATGTTTTTGCCCTTCTTTTCTCCTTCAGTCTTTTGTCTCTTGAAAGAGCTCTTGTTCAGTGTTTTGTTGAAGTCGCACTCCCCAATGTACTTGATGAAGTCGTCTTTGAAAGCCGAAGTGCTGATTGCTGCAACTATTTCTTCAACAGTTATTTCCTTCTTGTACCTGCTGCACTTGCTAACTGGTTGCTTCAGGGCTTCTGGGTAAAAGTAGGAATCCAGTCCTTCTGCACTGAACTTCTCCACTAGTTCCTGGAGGTACTTAATGAACCTTCTAGAATCGTTAGGGTCCAGGGGTTCTTCTACAGTCACTTTTGAGGCACTTATGTTGAAGTCTATAAAGTTTTCATACCTGTGGCGTGCAGGCAAACTCGTGTGGTCTTCTTCGGGAGTCAAAACTCTAACTAGTGAAGGCCTGGACTTTTCAGTCAGTTCTTCAAAACTGTAGTTCTTTTCTAGGTCAATGAACTCAGACACATAAACTTCGTTGTCTAGGTAAGTCTTTTTCAGCCCCTTTTGCTTCCTCTCCATTAATTTTTGTGACATTTTTGACCCCAAGTAATTTTCAGTATGATTGGAACAGACTATGTCAAATTCGAGGACCCTGACTGGAGCAAAAGGTGTCCCTTTGGCAACTATTTCATATCCCAAAGGTTTGCTGTAGGAGTGAGTTTCTACTTAATGATTCCTTCAGCGTGGTTCATACTGGCTTACTTAGGAGTGGGGATCGGAAAAGTTATTTTGAGCTGGGGTGTTTTTGGAGCTATGAATTGGCTTGCTTCTTTGATTTCCAATTACGTAAACCAAGTTAAGTTCCAAAAACTCCTGCACTACGCAGCAGGAATTTGTGGACTCCTAGGAGGACTTGTTTCGTTAAGTGGGTTTTACGTTGGCTCAGAACTAGGAGTGGACTTGTTTATAGTTTCAAGGGCACTCCAGGGAGTTTGGTTGGGGGGTTACAGAAGGGCTGAGCAAATCTTTCTGAAAAGTGTGTGCACTGAAAAAGACGCCAACAGCATCACTAAACTTTGTGAGTTCTGGGAAGGCATTGCAGTTGTGTTGGGAATCCTTTTGTTTTTAGTGTGTGGACTGCTAAAGTACTTAAGAGTCGAGGGATTGATTTTGGTGTTGATAGCTGAGGTTCTTTTGGGACTCGTGAGTTGCTTTATAACCTTTTTGTACTTTCCCGAGTTCCCACTCTACTTAAACATGGCCTTGGGTTCAAAAGAAACCTTTCCTTACTTAGGAGCTCTTGAGGATGACGACTACTACCTTATTGTTAGAAGGGACTTAATTTACGACTACAAAACTTCCAACGTATTTCCTGTTCCTTCTTACACTGGCTACGGAGTGCTGTTGGCTTTGTTTATAGCTAGTAACGCCTACAGTATGTGTTTGTACTCAGTGTTTCCTTACCAAATAGAGACTCTTGGGTACACTGGCTGGTACAGCTTGGGAGTCTGGTTCATTGTTATAACTGTGATGGGGTCCCTGTCTACTGTTTTAGTTAACTACTTAACAGACAAAGCCTTCATAGCTAAGTTTTTGTTGGTAGTGAACTACTCAATTGCAGTTGTCTGGGGAGTGCTTTTCGCTAGCAGAGTTTCTGGGTTTTACCTAGGAATGTACACAAGTGTAGTGCTACTTAGTTTCCTTGTACCTTGTGGAGTTAAGTTCACTCATGTACAGTTAGGTTTGGTGTTAGGTCCAAAGCCAAAAAAGTTCTTGAAGAGACTCGTAGAATTAGGAGGAGCCCTGGGCTGGGGACTTGGAATACTCATACTAGGCACAGTTCCCGAAGGGAGTAATGGTTTTTACGGTGCCAGCACAGCA
>PR_CR_10_Liq_1_inCRDRAFT_1000293_pt1 | contig 31779 bp, 28 predicted proteins | sample PRCRCaboRojoPR_3_FD_10241 | JGI IMG/M metagenome (IMG submission 10241)
GTGGCACCGGAGCAGGCACGGGAGGTCTTTATCGCCGATGGCCTGGCCGGTGAGGCATCGATGCCGCAGATGCCGGATTTCCTCAAGGCCAACCGGGCGTTGATCGCCGAGGTCGAGGCGCTGGAAGCCAAGGCGCGGCGCCGCGATGTCCTCATCGATGCCGAGGCGCTGGCGGCGTTCTACGATCAGGCCTTGCCCGGGTCGGTGGTGGATGGCCCGAGTCTGCAGCGGTGGCTTGCCGGTGGCGGGGATGATCGCCCGCTGCGCCTGACCCGTGAGCAGCTCATGGCGCGCAGCGCCGATGCCGATGCCGCCGACTTTCCGGATCATCTGCCCGTCAATGGGCTGCGGCTGCCGCTGACCTATCACTTCTCACCAGGTGCCGAGGATGACGGTGTCACGGTGCGTATTCCCATGGCCGCGCTCAACGCGCTGCAGCCCGAGCCCTTTGAGTGGCTGGTGCCCGGACTGCTTGAAGAGAAGGTAATCACCCTGATCCGTTCTCTGCCCAAGACGCTGCGCCGCAACTTTGTCCCGGTGCCCGATTTTGCCCGGGCGGTGCTGGAATCGCTCCCACCCCGGGAGGGCTCGCTCGAGGCGGCGGTGCGGTCCGATCTGCGGCGGATGACCGGCGTCGATCTGCCGGCGGATATCTGGGAGCAGGTCGAAGTGCCGGTGCACCTTCAGATGCGTTTTGCGCTGGTGGATGACGGCGGCCGCATCATCGATACCGGGCGCGATCTCGCCGCCCTGCAGCGACGCCATGGTGACCAGGCCAGCAGCCGCTTTGAGCAGCAGACGGACAACGGCTTTGATCGCAGCGGCATCACCGACTGGGACTTTGGAGAGTTGCCCGATCAGGTGGCGTTCGAGCAAGGGGGGATCACGCTGCAGGGTTATCCGGCCCTGTGTGCCGAGGACGGCGGCCTGGCGCTGCGCCTGCTGGATAGTGCCGAGCGAGCGGCGGCCGCGCATCGCGCCGGGGTCCGGGGGCTTTTGATGAAACGCTATGCCCAACAGGCGCGTCACCTGCGTCGCGGCATGGCGGGCCTGGATCGGATGGCGATCGACTACCGGGATGTCGATACCCCGGATGCGCTAAAGCGTGATTTCGCCGCCGCCGTTTTCGATCGGGTCTTTCTCGATGGCCATGCCATGCCTCGCGATCGCCAGAGCTGGCTTGCCTGTTGCGAGCGCGGACGCGAGGCCCTCATCCCCGAGGCCGAGCGCCTGCTGGCGCTGGTCTCTGATATCCTTGCGCGCCAGAAGCGGGTGCGGCGGCAACTCAAGGGCAATCTGCCGCTGGGGCTGATGGACAGTTATCAAGACATGGCGCATCAATTGGACGGGCTGGTCCATCCCGGGTTTTTGCTGGACACCCCCGGCGAACGGCTGGCTGATCTGCCGCGCTATCTCACCGCCATGGAAAAGCGCCTCGAGCGTCTGGAACGGGATCCGAACCGGGACCAGGCCGGCCTGGCGGCGGTCGCCCCGCATCAACGGCGGCTGGATGAGACCCTGGCCCGACATGACCGCCGGGCCATCCGCGATCCAGCACTGGCCGAGGTGCGGTGGTTGCTGGAAGAATACCGGGTCTCGCTTTTTGCCCAGGAGCTGGGCACCCGGGAGCGGGTTTCCGAAAAACGGATCACCCGGGCCTGGGAGGCGGTGCGCTGAGGCACCGATCGAGAATCAGACAGGAGACGGTTTTTTTGGATATCAATCCCATCGCCACACAACTTGAAGACCTCAAGGGACGCACCGAATCCCTGAGGGGGTATCTTTGACCTGCCGGTCCAGGAAGAGCGTTTCGAGGAGGTCAGCCGCGAGCTTGAACAGCCCGATGTCTGGAACGACCCGGATCGGGCCCAGGCGCTCAATCGGGAGCGGGCGGCGCTGGAGAAGGTGGTCAGTGGCCTGAGGGGACTGATCAATGGGCTGGACGATGCCAGCGAGCTGCTCGAGATGGCCCGGGAGGAGAGCGACGAGGACACGCTGAGTGCCGTCGCCGCCGATCTGGCCGGCTACGAGCGGCAGATCGAGGCACTGGAGTTCCGGCGCATGTTCTCTGGCGAAATGGACGCTGCCAATGCGTTTGTCGACATCCAGGCCGGATCGGGTGGCACCGAGGCCCAGGACTGGGCGGAGATGCTGCTGCGGATGTATCTGCGCTGGATCGAACGCAAGGGTTTCAAGGGTGAGTTGATCGAGGCCTCCGAGGGCGAGCAGGCCGGGATCAAAAGCGCCACCATTCGTGTCGAGGGAGACCACGCCTTCGGCTGGCTGCGAACCGAGACCGGTGTCCACCGGCTGGTGCGTAAATCCCCCTTCGATTCGGGCAATCGCCGACACACCTCGTTTGCCTCGGTCTATGTCAGCCCCGAGCTCGACGAGGACATCGAGGTCGAAATCGACCCCTCGGATCTGCGGGTCGACGTCTACCGCGCCAGCGGCGCCGGCGGGCAGCATGTCAACCGGACCGAGTCAGCGGTCCGCATCACGCATTTGCCCACCGGCATTGTGGTTCAGTGTCAGAACGACCGGTCACAGCACAAGAACCGGGCAACGGCCATGAATCAGCTGCGGGCCAAGCTCTATGAGCGCGAGATGGAGGCCCAGCGCGCCCAGGCGGCCGAGGTGGAGGAGTCCAAGGCGGATATCGGATGGGGCAGCCAGATCCGCTCGTATGTGTTGGATCAAAGCCGGATCAAGGATTTGCGAACGGGTGTTGAAGTCGGTAATACCCAGGCCGTGCTGGATGGCGACCTGGACGGCTTCATCGAGGCCAGCCTCAAGGCCGGGCTCTAGACAGTCGGGCACCACATTAAAAGCGAAGAGAAAACCATGGCCGAAGAGCAGGATGAGCACCGTCTGATCGCCGAGCGCCGGCGCAAACTCGATGAATGGCGACAAGCCGGGGGCGCGTTTCCCAACGATTTTCGCCGCGACAGCCTGGCCGGGGATCTACAGACCCGCTTCCGCGAGCACGACAAGGCCGCCCTCGAGGCGCAATCCATCCCGGTGCGCGTGGCCGGACGGATCGTCACCAAACGGGTCATGGGCAAGGCAAGCTTTGTCACCCTTCGGGATATGTCCGGTGATATNCAGCTCTTTTTGCGGCGTGACGATCTGCCCGAAGGGGTCTATCAGGATTTCAAGAGCTGGGATGCGGGCGATATCGTCGGGGCGAGTGGTGTGTTGATGCGCACCAACACCGGAGAGCTGTCCGTGCACTGCGATGCGCTCAAGCTGCTCACCAAGTCACTGCGCCCGTTGCCGGACAAGTACCACGGACTCGAGGACACCGAGGCCCGCTACCGGCAGCGCTATCTGGATTTGATGACCAATCCCCAGGCGCGGGCCATTTTTGATATGCGCAGCCGCATCGTGCGCTACATCCGCGATGTCTTTCATCAGCGCGGCTTTCTCGAAGTCGAAACCCCCATGATGCAGCCCATCCCCGGCGGTGCCAGCGCTCGGCCGTTTGTCACCCACCACAACGCGTTGGCGCTGGATCTGTATTTGCGCATCGCCCCGGAGCTCTACCTCAAACGCCTGGTCGTGGGCGGCTTCGAGAAGGTCTACGAAATCAACCGCAACTTTCGCAACGAGGGGGTCTCGACCCGGCATAACCCGGAATTCACCATGCTGGAGTTCTACGAGGCCTATGCCGATTACAACGATGCCATGGACCTGACCGAGACCCTGCTACGGGGGTTGGCAAAAGAGGTGGCCGGGGGCGAGCAGCTGGTCTGGCAGGGCGAGTCGATCGACCTGGCCCCCGCGTTTCGGCGGCTGACGGTGCGTGAGGCGGTCATCGAGCACAACCCCGATCTGGCCGACGGGGTTGATGACCGCGATGCGCTGGCGGCCCATGCACGGAGGCTCGGCATTGCGGTGGAATCCCGCTGGGGTAAAGGCAAGATCCTGCTCGAGATATTCGAGAAAACCGCCGAGGGGGCGCTGCGGCAGCCCACCTTTGTCACCGACTACCCCACCGAGGTCTCGCCGCTGGCCCGGCCGCGGGATGATGACCCCGGCGTCACCGAACGCTTCGAGCTGATCATCGCCGGCCGGGAGATCGCCAATGGTTTCTCCGAGCTCAATGATGCCGAGGATCAGGCACAGCGCTTCCAGCGTCAGGTCGAGGACAAGGACGCCGGCGATGACGAGGCCATGCATTTTGACGCGGACTATATCCAGGCCCTGGAGTATGGCCTGCCGCCGGCGGTGGGCGAGGGCATCGGCATCGACCGGCTCGTGATGCTGCTCACCGACAGTGCATCGATTCGGGATGTGCTGCTGTTCCCGGCGATGCGCCCGCGCAGCTAACCGCCGGCGGGTCGGTCAGCTTCGGCGGGCAGCGGGTAGGGTAGCGGTTGCGGGGTCGCTGGCTGGCCGTCCACGGTCAGCTGTCCGTCATTGGCCCGGTCGATGCGCAAGACCGCCAGGCATTCAACACGATCCTCCGCCGCCGGCGCCGCCGCCACGACGGTCCCCGCTTCGCTGCCGTCGCTATCCAGCACCGCGGCGCCGGGGTCGGGGGCGGCATCCTCCAGGGCCAGGCGATACATCTGGCGCTTGAGCTGGCCACGGTAGTGCAGTCGCGCCACGACCTCCTGGCCGGGATAGCAGCCCTTGTCGTAGCGGATACCGCCCAGTGCGTCGAGATTGAGCATCGTCGGGATGAAGGTCTCGCGGGTGTGGGTGTCGATCGCGGGCAGGCCGCTGCGGATATCCAGCAGTTGCCAGAACGCCTCATTGCCGGCGGTCAACGCCTCGCGATAGCGCGACCACAACGCGCCGATCTGTGTCAGGGGGCCGAGAACGGCATAGCGCAGGCCCGTCGGGGCGGGCAGGGCAACGATGTGCAGATCACCTGCTGTCACCATCGTATTGACGGCCCGCGGCAGCGACCCGGCCGTTTCGGTGAGCAGGGTCTCGGCGCTCGGGCCCGCCAGGCCGAGCAATCCCTCCTCGTCCGAGAGATCGGTCAGCGCCACCCGGGCGCGCAGGACAAACATCTGCAGGGTGGGCTGGATGGCGCGGATCAACTCGGCGTCGGCCACCAGCACCCAGCCGGTGTCGCTGGGGATGACACGAAAAACCGCCCGCGTCCGGCCCTTGGGATTACACCATGCCGCCAGCCGGGTCTCGGTTGCCGCCATGTCGGTGATTGACTGAGTGAGCTGGTTCTGCAGGAACGTACCGGCGTCCTCGCCGGCGACATGAAGCACGCCAGTAGCCGGCAAGGGGCAGACCACGCCAGAGTCGGTACAGGCCAGTTCCAGCGCAGCCGGCGTGGGCGCCGGCTCGTTGACGGACTGGGGGTCGAGTAGCTGTCTCCAGGGCTCGCGCATCGGGCCTCCCGTTGTAGCGATCGCAGGTGGAACCGCCGTAGGATGGCGCTAGTCTGACACGAATGACGACATCGATCAGGAGGGTCCATGGCCGAGGAAAAGCGAAACGATACCCGCGCGCCGGATGAAAAGGGGCAAGCGCCCGGGGCGGGTGCAACGGCGTCATCCGACGAGGGCGCCGGCGATCACCGGGATGAGCATCCACCGGCCGGGGTGGACTGGCAGAAGCCCGAGACCTGGCCCCGCGAAGTGGGCGGCAATGGCGGGCCGGAGCCGACGCGCTACGGCGATTGGGAGAGCAACGGCCGCTGCACCGATTTCTAGTGCCGGCGGCCCCGCCGGCGCCCGCTGACAGGCGGTTGGCCGGCGCATGTTGCAGTGCCGCGATATTGCGTTGGAAGGGGTTTTCCCGTATTTTTTGCCAATAATTCCAAAAGACATCGTGCCCGGAGAGAGTCCCTGATGAGTACGGATAGTCGGCCGCTTTCCCCCCATCTTCAGGTCTACCGCCTGCCTTTCACGGCGTTGACCTCCATTAGTCACCGCATCTCCGGGGTATTGCTCTCCGCCGGATCGCTGGTGCTGGTCTACTGGGTCGTTGCCGCCGCCGCCGGCGAGCAGGCCTATCGCACGGCTGCCGCCATTCTCGGCAGCCTGCCGGTCCAGCTTTTGATGTTTGCCTGGACCTTCGTGCTGTTCTACCACCTGTGCAACGGCATCCGGCATCTGGTCTGGGACGCCGGATACGGTTTTGAGCTCGAGACGGCCAAACGCTCGGGACAGATGGCGATCGGCGGCGCCGCCGTGCTGACGCTCATCGCCTGGCTCATCGCCATTTTCTAAGGGAGAGGGCACATGGAATTCCGCACCCCCATCAAGCAGGCGCGGGGCCTGGGGGCCTCGCACCACGGCGCGGCTCACTGGTGGGTCCAGCGCCTGACCGCAATCGGCATGGTGCCGCTCATGCTCTGGCTGGTCACCGGGATCGCCGCCAACGCCGGGGGCGGCTACCTGGACACCATCAGCTGGCTGGGCAGCCCGTTCAACGCCGTATTGATGGTCCTGGTCTTCGGTGTGCTCTTCTACCACGCCGCGCTGGGCCTGCAGGTCGTTCTCGAAGACTACGTAAGCCACAAGGGTGTCCGGCTCGCGCTGGTCATCGCGGTCCGCTTTCTGGCCATCGCCCTTGCCACGGCGGCGATTCTGGCGGTCGTCCGGATCGCATTCTTCGCCGATCTGAGAACTGCATTCGGAGGCTGAATCGATGACCACCGATTACGAAATTGTCGACCACAGCTATGACGTTGTGGTGGTGGGCGCCGGCGGCGCCGGGCTGCGGGCGACGTTCGGCATGGCCGAGAAGGGCCTGAGCACCGCCTGTGTGACCAAGGTCTTTCCCACCCGCAGTCACACCGTGGCCGCTCAGGGCGGGGTCAGCGCCGCGCTGGGCAACATGGGCGAGGACGACTGGCGCTGGCACGCCTATGACACCATCAAGGGGTCGGACTGGCTGGGTGACCAGGACGCCATCGAGTACATGTGCCGTGAGGCCATCCCGGCGATCATCGAGCTCGAACACTACGGCGTGCCGTTTTCGCGCACCGAGGCGGGCAAGATCTATCAGCGGCCCTTCGGCGGTATGACCACCCACTTTGGCGAGGGGACCGCGCAGCGCACCTGTGCAGCGGCCGACCGGACCGGCCATGCCATTCTGCACACGCTCTATCAGCAGTCGCTGGCCCATCAGGCCGAGTTCTACATCGAGTTCTTCGCCCTGGACCTGATCATGGAGGATGGCGCCTGCCGGGGTGTGATCGCGCTGGAGCTTGCCACCGGCAAGATCCACCGCTTCCGGGCGCACATCGTTGTGCTCGCCACCGGCGGATACGGGCGTGCCTGGTTCTCCTGCACTTCGGCGCACACCTGCACCGGTGACGGGGGCGGGATGGTCTTGCGTGCGGGGCTGCCGCTGCAGGATATGGAGTTCACCCAGTTTCATCCCACCGGCGTGTATGGCGCCGGCTGCCTGATCACCGAAGGCGTGCGGGGTGAGGGCGGGTATCTCACCAACTCCGAAGGCGAGCGTTTCATGGAGCGGTATGCACCCAACGCCAAGGATCTGGCCTCCCGCGATGTGGTCTCCCGCTCGATGACGGTGGAGATCCGCGAGGGGCGTGGCGTCGGACCCAATGCCGATCATATCCATCTGCATCTCGAGCATCTTGGCCCCGAGGTGATCAACCAGCGGCTCCCCGGTATCGCCGAGACGGCGCGCATCTTTGCCGGCGTTGACGTCACCAAGGAGCCGATTCCGGTGCTGCCGACCGTGCACTACAACATGGGTGGCATCCCGACCAACTACAAAGCCGAAGTGGTCGCCCCTCGGGATGGCGATCCGGATGCCGTTGTCCCCGGACTGATGGCGATCGGGGAGGCGGGCTGCATATCCGTCCACGGCGCCAACCGGCTGGGCTCGAACTCGCTGCTGGATCTGGTGGTCTTTGGCCGCGCAGCGGCCATCCGCGCCGCCGAGGTGGTTGCCGATGCCGGCGAGCACAAGCCGCTGCCCAAGGACAGCGCCGACTTTGCGCTGAGCCGGCTGGATCGGCTGCGCCATGCCGATGGTGAAAACCCCACGGCACGCATCCGCGAGCGCATGCAAAAGGCCATGCAGGATTACGCGGCCGTTTTCCGCACCGAAGAGACCTTGCAGGAAGGCAGCAAACAGATCCATGAAATCCATGGCATGTTCGCCGACGTCAAACTGGCCGATCGGTCACTGATCTGGAATACCGATCTGGTCGAGACGCTGGAGCTCGAGAATCTGCTCGGCAACGCCGTGGTCAGCATGGACTCGGCGCTCAACCGCCAGGAAAGCCGCGGCGCCCACGCCCGCGAGGATTATGGCGAGCGCGACGACGAGCACTGGATGAAGCATACCGTCTCGTGGCTTCAGCAAAGCGGCGATGTCCAGCTTGATTACCGCCCGGTGCACATGACCACGCTCACCGATGAGATGGAAGTCATCCCGCCGAAGAAGCGCGTGTACTGACCGAGGAGATTGATCCCATGGCCCAGTTCATCCTGCCCCCCAACTCCCGTATCCAGCAGGGCGAGCACCACGGCGCTCCCAGCGGCGCGGCGAACATCAAGACGTTCAAGGTCTATCGATGGGAACCGGATTCAGGCGAGAACCCGCGGCTCGACACCTATGATCTGGATCTCGACAGCTGCGGTCCGATGGTCCTCGACGCGCTGGTGAAGATCAAAAACGAAATCGACCCGACGCTGACATTCCGCCGCTCCTGCCGTGAGGGTATCTGCGGCTCCTGTGCGATGAATATCGATGGCAGCAACACGCTGGCGTGTACCAAAGCCATTGACGATATCGACGGGGATGTACGCATCTATCCGCTGCCATCCATGCGGGTGGTCAAGGACCTGGTGCCGGACATGACCCACTTCTACGCCCAGTATGCCTCGATCCGGCCCTGGATTCGCACGCAGACCCCGGCACCACCGGACCAGGAGCGGCTCCAGAGCCCCGAGGACCGGGAAGCACTGGACGGGCTCTACGAGTGCATCCTCTGCGCGTGCTGCCAGACCTCCTGCCCCAGCTACTGGTGGAACCCGGATCGATACCTCGGGCCAGCGGTGTTGCTCCAGGCCTATCGCTGGATCGCGGACAGCCGTGACGAGGATACCGGCGGCCGGCTGGACGATCTTGATGATGCATTCAAGCTCTATCGTTGCCATACGATCATGAACTGCGCATCGGCCTGCCCCAAGGGGCTCAACCCGGCCAAGGCGATCGCCGAGATCAAGCGCTTGATGGTGGCCCGGCAATAAGGTGGCCGAGCTCGATAACGCGCACATGGCCAAGCTGCGCTGGCGCTGCCGGCGCGGCACCACCGAACTCGACCGGCTGCTCAATCGCTTTCTGGATGACGATCAGGCCGGGTACGCCTGCCTCGATGCCGCTGGTCGGGAGGTGTTCGACCAACTGCTCAGCATCGAGGATGATCGGCTCATCGACTGGTTGTTGAAGGGCGAACCCGCCGGAGAACCGAGCCTTGAGCAGATCAGCCGACGCATCCGCGCCGCGTCTGGTCTTTGAACTGGCCAGCAGCCGTTTTCTTTGTCTTTATCTGATCGCGCTCCCGTCGTTGACGCTGCTCTACGGCCTGGCCGTAGAGGGCATCACGCCACTCTGGCGGAGCGTGGTGGTTGCATGCGTGTTGCTCGTCACGCTGGTGACAGGCTATCGGCACTGGCCGGGGACACGGCGCGCGCCGCGGTCNCTGGTGCTGGATGGCGATGGCCAGTGCCTGGTCATCGACGGNGCNGNTCGTCGCTACCACGGGTCGATCGCCGATGCGCTGGTGTCGCCGGTGGTGGTCGTCATCANCCTGCGCACCCATCGTCGGCGGCGCGCCGTTGTCGTGCCGATGGATGCCATGGATCGCGAATCCCATCGCCAGTTGCGCCGCCGAGTCCGGTGGCTGTGTCGGGTTGGTCGTGGCCCGTCCAACGGGTTAGCCTCGCGGCAGTGAACTTCTACGATAAATCTCGGTCGATGCGTAGAGGCAGCGTCCGGCTGCCGGGGGCGCCGGGCGCGGAGGAAACATGAGTACCGCCAATGCGGACAAGGAGCTGGTAGAACGTGTACAGGCCGGCGACAAAAAGGCCTTCGACATGCTGGTCCTTAAGTACCAGCACAAGCTCATCAAGCTTGTGTCGCGCTACGTTCACGACCAGGCCGAGGCAATGGACGTCGCCCAGGAAGCGTTTATCAAAGCCTACCGGGCGTTGCCCCGCTTTCGGGGTGACAGCAGCTTCTACACCTGGCTCTACCGCATCGGCATCAATACAGCCAAAAACCACCTGGTGTCGCAGGGCCGACGGCCGCCGGACAACGACATCGATGCCCAGGATGCGGAACGCTACGACATCGAATCACGTCTTAAGGACCAGGAGTCACCCGAAGCCCTCGCCCAGCGGGACGAGGTGGAGTCGACGGTCATGACAGCGATTGAGGCCCTGCCGGACGATCTGCGCACCGCCATAGTGTTGCGGGAGTTTGAAGGGCTTACCTACGAAGAAATAGCCGAGGCCATGGATTGCCCCATCGGGACGGTGCGGTCGCGGATCTTTCGTGCCCGTGAGGCGATCGACAAGCGGCTGCGGCCGCTTTTGAGCGGTACAAGCGAGTAACCACCATGCACAAAGAACACAAAGAGCAACTGTCGGCGTTGGTTGATGGCGAGCTGGACAGTGAGGCGGCGGCATTCATGACACGACGGATCGGCGCCGATGACGAGGCGCGGGCGCTCTGGCAGCGCTACCAGACCGTCTCGGCCGTCGCCCGCGGCGACTACACCCGCGACGGGTCGTTGCTGGCCGATCGGGTCGGGGCGGCGATTGCCGAAGAGCCGGCCCACGGCGATGGCCAAGACAGCGCCCGTGGCCGCGAGCCGGGCATGGTGGCGACGTTACTCAAGCCGGCCGCCGGGATGGCAATCGCAGCGAGTGTTGCCCTGGCACTGGTCTCGGTGTGGCCCATAGTGGGCGAACAGCCCAGCGGAACGAGCCAGACGCCGGCGGTGGCGACCACACTGCAGGGGGCGCCCAGCGAAGGCCAGCTCTCCCGGGCACGGCTTGGCGCGCCCTCGACCAACGCGGCTGCGGGCGAACGGCCCATGGACGCCGAAGTCCGGCGGTGGCTCAATCCCTACCTGGTCAACCACAGCGAGCATGCCGCCAGCGGACAACTGGGCGGGACACTGAAATACGCCCGAATCGTTGGTCATGATGCCGAGGATTGAGCGACTGGCGCCGCTGGCTGCGGGCCTGGTCCTCGGCGCACTGGCGATGGTCCAGACGGCGGCGGCCAACGACGCAGCGCAGGCGAACGGTTCAATCCCTCAGACAGCTGCGGGCTGGATCGAGCGCGGCAGTGAGGCCCGCGGTCGCTACAGTTTTGTCGGTGATCTGGTGTATCAGCATGCCGATGAAATCGAGACCATGCGGATCTGGCGCTCGGCCAACCCGGAAACCGGGGTGCGGGAGCGGCTCCATGCGCTCTCGGGTGATCCTCGGGAAATCCTCCGCGGCGACGATCGGATCACCTGCATACTGCCGAACAGCGATTCCATTCTGGTCGATCGTCGGCGACTCGACCGGCCCCTGGGTGTGCAGGTGCCGGCGAATGCCAGCCGCCTTACCCCTCACTATGCGTTGCGCCTCACCGGCGAAGATCGCGTGGCCGACCGGCCCGCGGTGGAAGTCCGGCTGGAGCCGCAGGACACCCAGCGTTATGGCTACGCGCTGTGGTTTGACAAGCAGACCGGGCTGATGCTGCGGGCCGAGGTGCTCAATCCGGCCGGCCGCGTGATTGAACGATTGATGGTGATGAACCTGGATCTGCGGGATGCAATGCCGGAAGCCCTTCTCGAATCGACACTGGATGATGCCGGGTTCACCCGGGTGGAGAAGCGCTGGGACCCCGACACGGCCAGTACCACTCAAGCCCGTGGCCGCTGGCGCGTTAGCAACCCGCCGGCCGGGTATCGGGTGAGCATGGATCGACTCCAGAGCCTGCCGGGGCGTGCCGCTCCGGTGCGGCACATGTTGCTCACCGATGGACTGGCCAATGTGTCGGTCTACATCGAACCGGCCGAGCAGGCGCCCGGCGTTGACGGGGCCATGCGGATGGGGGCGATGAACGCCTATGGACGGCGCATTGGCCAGCATCAAGCGATTGTCGTGGGCGAGGTCCCGGCGAACACCGTCCGGCGGATCGCCGCCTCGCTCGTCTCGGAATCAACTCCCGAAACAACAGGACAGCGACCATGAGAGACCTTTATGCGCCCAGGCGCCGTGCGGCTCAATGGCTCACGGCAGTTGTGCTGATGCTGGCCACCGCCGGCATGGCGGCTGCACAGGACCTGCCGGATTTCACCGGTCTGGTGCGGGATAACAGCCCGGCGGTGGTGAACATCAGCACCACCCAGGAGGCACGGACCCAGCGCAGCCAGATGCCCAATATCCCGGGTATGCCGGATCCGGATCAGCTCCCCGAAGGTCACCCGTTCCGGGACTTCATGGACCGGTTCATGGACGAGGACGGCCAGCCGGCGCCACGGTTCGATTCGCGCTCGCTGGGTTCGGGATTCATCATCTCCGAGGATGGTTACATCATGACCAACCACCATGTGGTGGAGCAGGCCTCGGAGATCATCGTTCGCCTCAACGACCGCCGCGAGCTCGAAGCAGAGCTGGTCGGCGCCGATGACCGCACCGACCTGGCATTGCTCAAGGTCGAGGCCGATGGGCTGCCGACTGTCGATACCGGTGCCTCGTCGGACCTCCAGGTGGGCGAATGGGTGCTTGCCATCGGCTCGCCATTCGGCTTCGAGTATTCGGTGACCGCGGGCATTATCAGCGCCAAGGGCCGGAGCCTGCCGACCGAGAACTATGTCCCCTTTCTGCAGACCGACGTGGCCATCAATCCGGGTAACTCGGGCGGGCCGCTGTTCAACCTTGATGGCGAGGTCATCGGGGTCAACTCCCACATCTACAGCCGCTCGGGCGGGTTTCAGGGCATTTCGTTCGCCATCCCGATCGAGCTTGCCATGGAAGTGGCCGAACAGCTGAGAAGCGGCGGTGAGGTCAGTCGCGCCTGGCTGGGGGTGGTCATCCAGGATGTGACCCGGGATCTTGCCGAGTCCTTCGGTATGGATCGCCCCGAGGGCGCNCTGGTCGCGCAGGTGCTGCCGGATAGCCCGGCGGCCAAGGCAGGGCTGGAGCCCGGTGATGTGATCGTCGAGTTCAACGGACGNGATATCCCCAGCTCTGGCTCACTGCCTCCGATNGTCGGCCGTGCCGGCGTCGGCTCCACCGCACCCGTGGTGGTGCTGCGGGANGGGGAGCGTCGCAGCATCGATGTCACCCTCGAGCAGTTGCCGGAGAGCGCGGGTCAGCCCAGTCAAACACAGCCCGGCGGGCCCGACGGCGAGTTCGAGGAGCTGGGCATGACGGTCGAGCCGCTCAACGATGAGCGCCGTGAGGCCCTGGAGCTGGACGGCGCCGTCGAAGGGGTCGTGGTGACCGGTGTCAGTGGTGGTCCGGCTGCCGAAGCGGGGCTCGCGCCGGGCGATGTCATCACCCGGGTCAATCGCTCTGCGATCAGCGGGCTGGAGGCGCTGCAACAGGCGCTGGATGAGGCACCGTCGGGCAGCAGCGTGCCCTTGTTGGTCTTGCGCGATCAAAGCCAGCGTTTCCTTGCCCTTCGGATGCCCTGATGGGTATCGTTAGCGGCTAGCCTATCCGACCGTCGGTCGGTGCGGCCGCAGCCGGTGCGTCCGGACTGCGGCCGCTGTTTTTCCGCAGCCGGCACAGGCCGGGCCAGGATTTCATGGATCAAATCAGAAACTTCTCCATCATCGCGCATATCGATCATGGCAAATCCACGCTCGCTGATCGGTTGATCGAGCGCTCTGCCCACTACAACGCGCGGCAGTCCAGCGAGCAGATGCTCGACTCCATGGATCTGGAACGCGAGCGGGGCATCACGATCAAGGCGCAGAGTGTGAGCCTGGACTATACAGCGCGTGATGGTCAGACCTACCAGCTGAACTTCATCGATACCCCGGGGCATGTGGACTTCTCCTACGAGGTCAGCCGATCGCTGTATGCCTGCGAGGGGGCCCTGTTGCTTGTGGATGCCGCCCAGGGGGTCGAGGCCCAGAGCGTCGCCAACTGCTATACCGCCGTGGAACAGGGCCTTGAGGTCATTCCCGTACTCAACAAGATCGATCTGCCCTCCGCCGAGCCGGACCGGGTGATCCAGCAGATCGAAGAAATCATCGGCCTGGATGGCGCCGAGGTCGTGCCCATCAGCGCCAAAACGGGCATGGGTGTGGAGGATCTGCTCGAAGCGCTGGTGCACCGGATTCCCGCGCCACAGGGCAAGCCGGATGGGCCGCTCAAGGCCCTTATCATCGACTCGTGGTTTGACAACTACCTGGGCGTGGTCTGCCTGGTGCGCATTATCGATGGCACGCTCAATAAAGGCGATCGGATCAAGGTGATGTCGACCGGTCGCGAGTTCCAGGTCGATGACATGGGGATTTTCACGCCCAAGCGCACGCCCTGGTCATCGCTCACCGCCGGCCGGGTCGGGTTTGTGGTGGCGGGGATCAAGGATATCGACGGCGCGCCGGTGGGCGATACGCTGACCCAGGCCAGGGCGCCGACCGCTGAACCGGTGCCCGGATTCAAACTCGTCCAGCCCCGGGTCTTTGCCGGGGTTTTCCCGACCAGCTCGGATGATTACGAGGCCTTCCGGGATGCGCTCGGTAAGCTGCGGCTCAACGACGCGGCACTGCACTACGAGCCCGAGAATTCCGAGGCGCTGGGTTTTGGCTTTCGCTGCGGTTTCCTGGGCATGCTGCATATGGAAATCGTCCAGGAGCGTCTCGAGCGCGAGTACGGGCTTGATCTGATCACCACCGCGCCGACCGTGGTCCACGAGGTCATCACCAAAGAGGGCGATTCACTGCGCGTGCACAATCCCTCCGAGCTGCCACCGGTCAACGATGTTGAATCAATCCGTGAGCCCATCATCCAGGCCAGCATTCTGGTGCCACAGGCCTATGTCGGCGCGGTGATCAAGCTCTGCGAGGACAAGCGCGGCACGCAGAAGGGCATGCAGTATGTCGGCAATCAGATCTCGCTCGAATACGAGATGCCCATGGGCGAGGTGGTGCTCGATTTCTTTGACCGTCTGAAATCCGCCTCCCGGGGGTATGCCTCGTTCGACTACGAGTTCCGGCGCTTTCAGCCGGAAAACCTCGTCAAGCTGGACATTCTGGTCAACGGTGATCGGGTCGATGCCCTGTCGGTGATCGTCCACCGCGACCAGGCCGAGGGCCGGGGCCGCGAGTTGACCGAAAAACTCAAAGAGATCATCCCGCGGCAGATGTTCGAGGTGGCCATTCAGGCGGCGGTGGGTTCGAAGGTGATTGCACGATCCACCGTCAAGGCGTTGCGCAAGAATGTGACCGCCAAGTGCTATGGCGGCGATATTACACGCAAGAAAAAACTGCTCGAGAAGCAGAAGCAGGGCAAACGGCGCATGAAGCAGGTCGGTCGGGTCGAGATTCCGCAGGACGCGTTCCTGGCCGTGCTGCAGGTTGACTCGGATCGCTGAGGGGGCGGGCAGACATGCTGGATTTTGAACTGCTGCTGGTGGTGGTGACGGCGATCAGCGGCATCATCTGGGTGTACGACCGCATTCGCCGACGTCGCCGGCCCGCCGATGCGCCGGTCAGCTATTGGGTGGACCTGGGGCGGTCGCTCTTCCCGGTCATCCTGATCGTCCTGGTGGTGCGATCGTTTGTGATCGAGCCCTTCCGCATCCCCTCCGGGTCCATGCTGCCGACCCTGGAGTCCGGCGACTTCATTCTGGTGAACAAATTCGGCTACGGCCTGCGACTGCCGGTCTCCCACCAGCTGATTGCCCCGGTGGGCGATCCGGAACGCGGCGATGTCGTGGTGTTCCGCTACCCCCCCAATCCGGGACAGGACTACATCAAGCGGATTGTGGGTCTGCCGGGTGACCGGATCACCTATGCCAACCGCCGGCTTTCGATTAACGGCCGGCCGGTGCCCATGGAATCGCTCGGCGAATGGGCGAAAGACGATGCCTTTGCCCTGCTGCGCGAGCGCATCGATGATGACTGGCATGAGCTTTTGCTGCATCGCAATGGCAACCGCCGGGGGTTCTCGGCCCGGGTTCCGGAGGGCGAGTACTTTGTGATGGGCGACAATCGCGACCGCAGCAGCGATAGCCGTTTCTGGGGGACGGTGCCGCGGGACCACCTGGTGGGGGAGGCCTTTTTCATCTGGCTGAGCTGGAATGGCGGGCCCAATTGGTCAAGGATGGGGCAGCGTATTGACTGAGCACGGAGGTGCGGCGGCGATGATGGATCTTCAGCGCCTTGCCGAGCGCATCGACTGGTCCTTCGGCAACCCTGAGCTGTTGCGGCAAGCGGTCACGCACCGCAGCGCCGCCGGGCCAAACAACGAGCGACTGGAGTTTCTGGGTGATGCGATCCTCAATTTCGTGATCGCCTCCGAGATCTTCCAGCGCCGCCCGGATCTGCGCGAGGGCGAGCTCAGCCGTTTGCGGGCGGCGTTGGTCAACAAAAATGCCCTGGCCGGGATTGCCCGCGACATCGCCCTGGGCCCGCATATTGTCCTTGGCAGCGGCGAGCTCAAAACCGGCGGGCGTCGGCGCGACTCGATCCTCGCCGATGCGCTGGAGGCACTCATCGGTGCAGTCTATCTGGATGGCGGTTTTTCGGCCGGCGAGGCACTGATCCTCAGGCTCTACGAGGGGCATCTTGCCGAGCTGCCTGATATGGAGGCGCTCAAGGATGCCAAGACCCGACTCCAGGAGTATCTTCAGGCCAGGCATCTGGCGCTGCCGCATTATGCGCTGGAGGAAACCCACGGCCGCGCCCATGAGCAGACTTTTCGCGTGACCTGTCGATGCGAGGCCCTGGCGCCGGTGGGCGAGGGGGTTGCCGCCAACCGCCGTCAGGCCGAACAGGCGGCCGCCGAGGATTTGCTCGCACAGCTGCAGGCCGACGAACCAATGGACAGTGGAGACAAACGCCCGTGACTGCCTCGGATTCGAGCCACGTCGCCGGGTTCGTGGCCCTGGTGGGGCGGCCCAACGTGGGCAAATCGACCCTGCTCAACGCCATTCTTGGCCGTAAAGTAAGCATCGCCACCCGCAAGCCCCAGACCACCCGGCATCGCATCCTGGGGATTCATCACCGGGACGATGCCCAGATTGTCTACGTCGATACCCCCGGCCTGCACCAGGGCGGGCGGACGGCCATGAACCGTTACCTCAATGACGCCGCCGGCAGCGCACTCGCCGATGTGGATCTGGTGGTGATGCTCAGCGAAGCGAATCGCTGGCTTGAGGCCGATGACGCGGTGCTCAGCCGCCTGGAGGGCGTTAACGCCCCGGTGATCAGCGTTTTGAACAAGGTCGATCGGCTGCGCGATAAAAACCGCCTGTTACCCAGGATCGCCGAGATGGCAGAGCGACGGTCATTCGCGGCGGTGGTCCCGGTCTCGGCGAGCCGCGCGGATAATCTCGACGGCCTCGAGGCCGAGATCGTCAAACATCTCCCCGCAAGCCCACCGCTTTTTCCGCCCGAGCAGGTCACCGATCGGGGCGAGCGGTTCATGGTCGCCGAACTGCTGCGCGAACAGCTCACGCTGATGCTCGGCGATGAGCTCCCCTACGCGAGCACCGTCGAGATCGAAGCCCTCGAAAGCGAGGGGCGCTTGCGTCGCATCGCGGCGGTCATCTGGGTCGAGCGACCCGGCCAACGGCGCATTGTCATTGGTGAGGGGGGCGAACGGATCAAGCGAATCGGTGCGGCCGCGCGCAAGGAAATCGAGCGCTGTCTGGGCGTGCGGGTCTATCTAAAGACGTGGGTCAAGGTCCGTGAGGGCTGGTCGGATGACGCCCGCATGCTCCAGGCGCTGGGCTATACCGAAGCGCAATGAGTGGCAGCGTCACTCGGGTTGAACTGGAGCCGGCCCTGGTGCTCCACACCCGCGATTACCGCAATACAAGCCTGCTGCTCGAGCTGATCAGCCGCGATCACGGTCGGGTCGGGCTGGTGGCGCGTGGGGTGCGGGGCCGGCGCAGTCCATCGGCCGGTCTGCTGCAGCCCTTCCAGCCGTTGGCCGTCTCCTGGCGGCGACGGGGGGAGCTGGGCGCGATGCAGGCGGTGGAATCGGCCGGGCGTCCGCTTGTCCTGCGCCATCGGCGCCTTGTCAGTGGCTTTTATGCCAACGAGCTGCTCATGCGACTGCTCCACCGGGACGACCCCCAGCCCGGGGTCTTTGCGATCTATCTCCAGTTGCTGGAAGGCCTTGCCGGTGATCAGCCCGAGGCGTCGCTGCTGCGCCGTTTCGAGCGTGATCTGTTGGGCCTGTTGGGCTATGGCCTGCCCCTGCAGCGCGACGTCAATGATCAGGCGCTGGTGCCGGATCAAGCCTACCGGTACGATCCCGCCATTGGTGCGACGCCCGTTGCCAGTCCGACGGGCCGGGATGTCGTCACCGGCCGGGTGCTGATCGGTCTTGCCGCCACACCCATCGAGGATTGGGTGGCCCGGCAGACCCGCGACATCATGCGATTGGCGCTGCGTGCGCACATCGGTGAACGCCCGCTCAAAAGCCGCGAGCTTTATGCCCGCTACACTGTCAAAGGAGATCATGACAATGGCGCATCATCAGGGCAGCCTTGAGCCCCTGCTTGGCGTGAACGTCGATCATGTCGCCGGCCTGCGTCAGGCGCGCGGCACACGCTACCCGGACCCGCTGCTGGCCGCGCACCTCGCCGAACAGGCTGGCGCCGATGCCATCACCATTCATCTGCGCGAGGATCGGCGCCATATCCAGGATGGCGATGTCGTGCGCCTGGCGGATTCACTGCAGACGCGCATGAATCTCGAGATCGCCATCACCCCAGAGATGCTGGATATTGCCGCCCGCACGGCCCCCTCGGACTGTTGTCTGGTGCCAGAGCGACGCGAGGAGCTCACCACCGAAGGGGGTCTGGATGTCGTGGGTGACCCGCAACGAGTGGCCGAGGCCTGTCAGCGGCTGGCGGATGCCGGCGTCCGGGTCTCGCTTTTTGTCGATCCCACCGCCGAGCAGGTCAAAGCGGCGCAGGCCGCCGGGGCGCCGGTCATTGAGCTGCATACCGGCGGCTTTGCCGATGCCCGGAGTGATGCCGACATCCACCGTGAATTCCAGCGTGTCCAACAGGCCGCCGAGCTCGGGCACTCGCTGGGGTTGCAGGTGAACGCCGGCCACGGGCTGCATTATCACAACGTCGCACCGATTGCCGCGCTGCCATCGATCACCGAGTTGAACATCGGCCACAGTATCGTGGCGCGCTCGGTGTTCACCGGCCTTGAGGAAGCGGTGCGCGAGATGAAGCGCCTGATCCGCGAGGCGCGCCATTGAGCATCATCGGGATCGGCACCGATCTTGTCTCGATTCCCCGTATGGCGGGCATTCACGCCCGTTATGGCGCCCGGCTTGTCAGCCGCTTGCTCGCCGACAGCGAGCAGGCCGCTTATCAGCGCATCGTTGCCTCGTCGCCGGGCGGGGGACTGGCCGATGCCTACCTGGCGCGGCGTTTTGCCGCCAAGGAAGCCGCCGCCAAGGCGCTCGGTTGCGGGATCGGGGCCGAAGCGGCGTTCCCCGAGCTGGTGGTCGGGCATGACAGTCAGGGCGCGCCGTTACTGCGCTTCTGCGGCCGGGCCGCGGCCCGGGCGAACCAGCTGGGGGTAGGCCGGGCCCATCTGTCCATTAGCGATGAGCGCGACCAGGCCATGGCGTTTGTCGTGCTCGAGGCCTAGGACGCCGCCTGCTGTAGCACCTGCTCGAGCCACTGCCCGTTGAGCCGGTCGCTGAGACGATTTTGCTGCTGCCGGGCGGCCAGGTTGTCCAGATCGATCCAGGTCAATGGCTGATCCTGGCCGGCGCAGGAGAACACCGGCCGCGTGCGCTCGCCGGTCTCCGGGTCGATCTGCCACTGCAGGCACTGGGCGCAGACGCCCTGCATCATGCACTGCATCGGGCTGCCCACCGTGCCGAAGGCATCGCAATCGGCGGCGAAGCGCGCCTTGAGCTCGCCCTGGACCGCCGACTGAAAGCCCTTCAGTAGCCCGGTGCCGCCCATGACCATGATCCGATCGACGTCCGACAGCGGGATACCGCCCTCTGCCGGTCCAATGTCGCCGTCGCCGTAACGACGGACCACATCGATCATGTCGGTCGCCTGCAGGCTGATGTCCTGGGGCCGCCGGGGCTGGATGCACTCATCCTTGGCGGTGCACCAGATCACCTGGTCGGCGCCGGCCTCGAGTTCATCCTGGTGGTCGACGTCCCCGGCCGCGCCGAACGCGGCGACGTAGAGCACCCGGTTACCCGCCGCGCGCAGCGCGGCACCGATATCGAGCATCACCGCTGCACCCCAGCGGCCGGCCACCACCATGATGGTCCGGCCGGTGGGCATATCGGTGGGGGCCCCGGTTGGCCCCATCAACACCATTGGGTCACCGGGCTGGAGTCGACCCACAAGCCGTGGGCCTGCGCCCCACTGCAGGATCATCAGCCGGATACAGTCGTCCTTGACGCCGGTGCCCGAGACGGTGATGAGCGGTATCTGCAGCCGTGTGTCGTCCACCACCGGCGAGAGCGATTCGAATGTCTGCAGGCGAAAGAATTGCCCGGGGCGGAAGTTGCGCGCGGCCATCGGGGCACGGACCCAGAGCTCGACCATGGCCGGGTTGTCCCGTCGCACCTCCACCACTCGCGCGGTGAAAAGGTCATCCATTTCTTCGAGGAAATCCTCATGCGACCGGCCGGTGGCGGGTGGCTCGTGTGTCATCGCCGCCAGGACATAGGGGTAGGTGCGCATGCCCGATGCGATCGCCTTGACCACGCTGCCATGGAACGCCGGGTGGGTATCGCCGATAAAGCTCACCCGCCGTCCGCCGTTATCGTACGAGGTCAACGGCCCGAATACCGGGGTTTTGCAGTGATCGGCGTCGTCGACGGGCTCCAGCCCCGCCGCGGTGGGCTGATGGGGCAGAAAGTGATTGCCCTGGAGCTGGAAGGTGCCGGCGTGCTCGCGTTCGTAGATGGTGTTGGGCACCGTCCCGGCGGCGATAAAAATGGCGCGGGCCGGCAGGCGACGCTCGGTGCCGGTGGGGGCCCAGTGGCCGTCCTGCCTTTGCAGCTCGCGGCAGACCAGGGCGCTGACATGGTTGTGTTCATCCACTTCGGCCCGCAGCGGCTCAAGCCCCTCGGCGTAGAAAAGCGCCTCTTCGGTGGCCTTGGTGACCTCTTCGTGGTTGCGCACATAGGCGGGCGAGTCGGTCATGCCCTTGCGATAGGCCACGGTGACACCGCCCCAGGCGCGCAGCAGGGGATTGAAATCGGGCTCGCGCTGGGCCCGGGCGGCCGCCTCGCGCTCCTGGCGAATGGCGCGGCCGTGTTCGAGAAACTCCGCCAGGGTGGCCGCGTCCTCGTCGTTGAGCCCGGCGGTCACTGCCTCGGTGCCCAGGCGTTCGCTCAGCCGCTCGTAGCGCTCGAGGATCTTTTCGACCTGCTTGATGTAATACGCCTGCACCTCGGTGGCGGTGTCGATGCCGGTCAGACCGCCACCGACCACCACGGCGGGCAGCCGGACCTGCAGGCTGGCCAGGCTCGATGCCTTGGCCGCGCCGGTCAGCTGCAATGCCATGAGAAAGTCGCTGGCCTGACGCATGCCGCGGGCGAGGCTGTTGCCCATGTGCACGACCCGCGGCAGTCCGGCACCGGTGGCGTTGACCACATGATCGAAGCCCAGTGACCAGGCATCCTCGAGGGTGACCGTGCCACCCAGGCGCACGCCCCCGAAGACCCGGAAGTTGTGCCGCCGCGCGAGCGTCAGATAGATGAGCTTGAGAAAGTTCTTGTCCCAGCGAACAGTGATCCCGTATTCGGCCACCCCGCCAAAGCCCATGAGGATGCGCTCGTCGAGGTCTTCCTGAAGATCCGACCAGCGCTGGACGGGCTGTTGCAAAAGCGCCTCGGGCAGGGGCTCGATCTTGAGTCCGTCGACGCCCACCACAGCGGTGCCCGACATGGTCAGATGGTGTGCCATGGTAAAACCGGCCGGCCCCATCCCGGCGACCAGCACGCGCCGGTTGTTGTCCGGTTGCTGGATGTATTGCTCGCGACGCAGCGGGTTCCAGCGCGTGAGCAGGTGATAGAGCTCGACACCCCAGGTCAGATCCAGGCTGTCGGTCAGTACCCGGGTCTCGATCTGGGGGATATTGACCGGGTCCTGCTTTTGGTAGATGCAGCCTTTCATGCAGTCATTGCAGATCCGGTGGCCGGTGGCCGGCACCATGGGGTTGTCCACCATGATCATGGCAAGGGCGGCGAGGTTGTACCCGTCGCGCCGCAGTACGTGCATCTCCGAGATTTTCTCTTCGAGCGGACAGCCGGTCAGCGTCACCCCCAGCGGGTCTTTCTTGAAACCCTCATCCGGGCTGCCCTTTTTCTGCGGGAATCCCCGCGAGCAGAAATCGCCCTGGTGATCGTGGCAATAGATGCAGTAATGCACCTCGCTTTGCACATCCCTCGGGGTCATGCGCGCATCGGTGAGTGAAAACCCGTCGCGTTGACGCCATTGCCCGGGGTCGGCCTGAAGGCGTGTCACCCCGTCGACCTCGACGGACTCGGTGGGCACGCGGTCGAAGTGATCGACCCGCTCGGGCAGTCGAAAGCTTGCCCAGCCGGCCACCCGGCGCTGGCCTTCGGGCGTCTGCCGGGCCAGCTTGCACCAGGCGGTCAGGGTCTCGATGACCTCGGCATTGGCGGTTTCGTCATCCAGCAACGCCATGGCAAACCGCGCCAGTGCCCGCTCTTCGTCGCCCCCTTCGATATGCCCCACGCCGGCGTGCACCGCGGCATCCAGCTCGGCAAAGCTGTATTCAATGGGTTTGCGGTACTTTTTGACGCGCTTCTGGACGTAGGCCTGCTTGAACTGCATGACCACGTCCTCGGCCAGGATGGATTCACGCAGTCCGGCAAGTTCGGACTCGATCCCGAAAAGCCGCCCCAGGAAGGCCTCGACGTGGGGGGCAAGGCTGATCAGCAGCTCGCTGTTCTGGGTGCCGGGTAGATCCTCGTCGCGTTGCCGATAGGCTTTCAACGCCTCGGCCAGGGCCGGCGCGCTGGCGGTCAGCTCGTTGACAAAGGCCTCATCCAGTCGAGCGAGGCCGGCGGGCGTCTGGATGGTGGCGAAGTCCAGATCGTAGCGAGAAAGCGCGGTGTTGAGATCCATGGGTTCCCTGAAACTGAGTTGGGAAAGTGGGCATGATGCGCGTGCCGTGTCGGGGCAACAAGCCAGCGCGCATACGGTTTTGTCCGATCACTCGGTTCGTTCGTCGTCATCGACCCGCTGCACGATGGCATCAAGCCGGCCACTGGCCAGTCGTGCATGGATCGCGGCGCCGGGCTGAAGATCGCTGGCTCGCCGCAGGATATGCCCCTCGGGGCTTTGGACAATGGCGTAGCCCCTTTGCAGGGTCGCCAGTGGGCTCATCGCCTCGAGCGCCCGGGCGCTGGCGGTGAGTTGCGCCTGGCGGCGGGTAATGGCTTCGCGGGTCTGGCTGCCGAGGTGTTGTCGCAGTGTCTCGACCCGACGCTGGCCCTCGCGCACCCGTTGGCCGGGGTTGGCGGCCCGTAGGCGCCTGCGGGCGCTTGCCAGTTGCTCGCCACGGCCCTGCAGCCGACGGTTCATCGCGTGGCGCAGCCTTTGATCGAGCTCATCCAGCCGCTGACTGCGGTCGCGCAGCCGACGCCCGGGGTGTTGCGAGTCCAGTCGACGACCGAGCTGCAAAAGCCGCTCCTCCTGGCGCTGGAGCAAGCGCTGCAGGGTGCCTGCCAGCCGCGCCTGGCGATCGACGAGGCGCTGATGGATGGCCGTGCCATCGGGCGAGAGACGTTCGGCGGCCGCCGATGGGGTGGCAGCGCGCTCGTCGGCGACAAAATCGGTGATGGCCATATCCACCTCGTGGCCAACGGCACTGACCACCGGCAGCTGTGAGGCGGCGATGGCCCGGGCGAGATGCTCGTCGTTGAAGGCCTGGAGGTCTTCCAGTGATCCCCCGCCGCGGGTGATCAAAAGCACATCCACTTCGGCGCGCTCGTTGGCAAGGCGAATCGCCGATGCCATCTCGGCCGCGGCGTGATCGCCCTGGACCGCGGTCGGGTAGATCAGCACGGGCAACGCCGGAAAACGTCGCTTCAAAACGCTCAGCACATCCCGGATGGCCGCCCCGGTAGGTGAGGTGATGACCCCGATGCGACGGGGCAGGGCAGGTATGGGTTGTTTGGCCTGTTCGGCGAACAAGCCCTCGGCCGAGAGCCTGGCTTTCAGCGCCTCAAAGGCGCGTTGCAATTCGCCGTCGCCGGCCGGTTCCATGTGCTCGACGATCAGCTGATACTCGCCACGCGGGGCATAAAGACTGATCCGCGCCCGCAGCCGCACCCGCTGGCCGTTGTCGGGGCTGAATCGAAGCCGCTGGGCACGGTTGCGAAAAAGCGCACTCCGGACCTGGGCGGCTTCATCCTTGAGGCTGAAATAGCAGTGTCCCGACGCCGGTCTTGCCAGGTTGGAGATTTCTCCTTCGACCCAGATCAGCGGGAAAGCCTGTTCCAGTAGCTGCCGGACGGCCTGGTTGAGGCGGCTGACGGTGTAAATCTCTGCTTCGGCGGGCGCGTCCATGGCGACAAGGGTATCAGTCCGAGTACAATGATCGGTTAATCAATCGCTGCCAGATGAGGACGTCCCCATGCAGATTGCCCAGGAAGCCCTGACATTCGACGACGTCCTGCTGCTGCCCGACTACTCCGAGATCCTGCCCAAGGATGTCGATCTGACCACCCGTATCACTCGCGAGATCGCGCTGAACATCCCGTTGCTCTCGGCGGCCATGGACACGGTCACCGAGGCCCGACTGGCCATTGCGCTGGCCGAGCAGGGCGGCATCGGGGTCGTCCACAAGAGCATGGACATCGAGGCCCAGGCCCGCGAGGTGCGCACCGTCAAGAAGTTTGAAAGCGGCGTGATCAAAGAGCCCATCACCGTGGGGCCCCAGGCCAGCATCCGCGAGGTGCTGCTGCTCATGGGTCAGCACGGCATCTCCGGCGTCCCGGTGGTGGAGGGTCGTCGACTCAAGGGGATTGTCACCAGCCGCGATCTGCGGTTTGAAACCCGACTGGATATGCCCGTGACCGAGGCGATGACGCCGGAAGGCCGTCTGGTCACGGTCCAGGAGGGGGCCGAACGCGACGAGATCCTCACACTGCTTCACCGCCACCGCATCGAAAAGCTGCTGGTGGTCAACGGCGATTTTCAGCTGCGCGGCATGATCACCGTCAAGGACATCCAGAAGGCCGAGGACTTCCCCAACGCCTGCAAGGACGAGCAGGGACGGCTTCGGGTCGGGGCTGCGGTCTCGACCGGGGTTGGCACCGAGGAGCGGGTTGAGGCACTGGCCGAAGCGGGGGTGGATCTGCTCGTGGTCGATACCGCCCATGGTCACAGCCGTGGGGTGATGGATCGGGTGGCCTGGGTGAAGAAACACTTTCCGGATGTCCAGGTGGTTGGCGGCAACATCGCCACCGGCGATGCCGCGACGGCGCTGGTCGAGGCGGGCGCGGACGCCGTGAAAGTGGGCATCGGTCCGGGATCGATCTGCACCACCCGGGTTGTGGCAGGCGTGGGTGTGCCGCAGATCAGTGCCATCGACAATGTGGCCACCGCGCTGCAGGGCCGGGATGTGCCGATCATCGCCGATGGCGGGATCCGCTATTCGGGGGATATGGCCAAGGCCATCGCCGCCGGGGCCCACTGCGCGATGATGGGCAGCATGTTCGCCGGCACCGAAGAGGCACCCGGTGAGGTCGAGCTCTACCAGGGACGCAGCTACAAGTCCTATCGCGGGATGGGGTCGATCGGCGCCATGGCCGGCAGTCAGGGGTCATCGGATCGCTACTTTCAGGAAAACGCCGATGATGTCGAGAAACTCGTACCCGAGGGCATCGAAGGCCGGGTGCCCTACAAGGGGCCGGTTGGTGTCATCATCCACCAGCTTCTGGGCGGGCTGCGGGCGAGCATGGGCTATTGTGGCTGCGCGAGCATCGACGCCTTCCGTACCCGGGCGCGCTTTGCCCGCATCACCAACTCCGGCGTTCGCGAGGGCCATGTCCACGACGTGAGCATTACCAAAGAAGCGCCCAACTACCGCAGCGATTGAGGCCATGACCCGCGACATCCATGACGAGCGGATCCTGATACTGGACTTCGGCTCGCAGTACACCCAGCTGATCGCCCGGCGCGTCCGCGAAGCCGGCGTTTATTGCGAAATCCGTCCCTGGGATGTGGATGGCGCGGCCATCCATGACTTCGCCCCCCGCGGCGTGATCTTGTCCGGCGGGCCGGAGTCGGTGCACGAGGACAACGATGAGACCCCGCGGGTGGATGATGCGGTTTTCGCCACCGGGGTGCCGGTGCTGGGGATCTGCTACGGGATGCAGGCACTGGCCCACCAACTGGGCGGCGCGGTCGAGGCCTCGTCCACCAAGGAGTTCGGCTATGCGGAGGTGCGCGCCCGGGGGCATTCGGTACTGCTCAGCGACATCGAGGATCGCACCAATGCCGAGGGTCATGGATTGCTTGATGTCTGGATGAGCCACGGCGATCGGGTCGCCGAGCTTCCTGACGGGTTCAAGGTCATCGCCAGCACGCCCTCGGCGCCCATTGCCGGGATTGGCGATGATCAACGCGGCCTCTACGGGCTGCAGTTCCATCCCGAGGTGACGCACACCCGGCAGGGTCAGCGGATACTGGCACGCTTTGTCCACGAAGTCTGTGGCTGCAAGGGCGATTGGACGGCCGGCAACATCATCGACGATCTGGTCGCCCGCATCCGCCAGGCGGTGGGCGACGAGAATGTGCTGCTGGGGCTTTCCGGTGGTGTCGACTCCTCGGTGGTGGCGGCGCTGCTCCACAGGGCCATTGGCGATCAGCTCACCTGCGTTTTCGTCGACAATGGGCTGCTGCGGCTGGCCGAGGGTGACGAGGTCATGCAGACCTTTGCCCGCCACATGGGCATCCGGGTCATTCGGGTCGATGCCGAGGATCGCTTTCTCGACGCCCTGGCCGGTGAGGCCGACCCGGAGGTCAAGCGCAAGATCATTGGCCGGACCTTTATCGAGGTCTTCGACGAAGAGGCCGGCAAACTCGATGACATCCAGTGGCTTGCCCAGGGCACCATCTACCCCGATGTCATCGAATCGGCCGGTGCCAGCACCGGCAAGGCCCACGTCATCAAATCCCACCACAATGTCGGCGGGCTGCCGGCGCGCATGAACCTCAAGCTCCTCGAGCCGTTGCGCGAGCTTTTCAAAGACGAGGTACGCCGCATCGGCCTCGAGCTGGGGCTGCCCGCCGAGATGATCCACCGTCACCCCTTTCCCGGCCCGGGCCTGGGCGTACGCATCCTCGGCGAGATCCACAAGGCCTATGCCGATTGCCTGCGACAGGCCGACGCCATCTTCATCGAGGCGCTGCGCGAGAGCGGCTGGTACGAAAAGACCAGCCAGGCCTTTGCGGTCTTTCTGCCGGTGAAGTCCGTGGGGGTGACCGGCGATGGCCGGCGTTATGAGTGGGTGGTGGCGTTGCGCGCGGTGGAAACCATCGATTTCATGACCGCTCGCTGGGCGCATCTGCCCTATGACTTTCTCGATCATGTCTCGCGGCGGATCATCAACGAAATCGAGGGCGTCTCGCGGGTGGTCTACGACATATCCGGCAAGCCGCCGGCGACGATCGAGTGGGAGTGACTCGTCTCAAAGGCCTGGCGCAAGGGGCCTGGCCGGCCGGGTGACGGCCTCGGGGGGTGCGGGTGGCGAACACTGGCCAGACACAAGTAACCACAGCCGCTGAGGATCAGCGGTTCATGGGACAGGCGATTGCGCTTGCCGAGCAGGCGGCGGCCGCCGGTGAAGTGCCGGTGGGGGCTTTGCTGGTCAAGCACGGCGAGGTGGTGGCCCAGGGGGCCAATCGGCCACGCGGTAGCCACGATCCAACCGCCCATGCCGAGATCATCGCGCTGCGGGCCGCGGGGTTGGCGCTGGGCGCTTATCGACTGCCGGGTACAACGCTCTATGTCACCCTCGAACCCTGCCCCATGTGCCTGGGGGCGATGATCCACGCGCGCATCGGCCGACTGGTCTACGGCGCCGACGATCCCAAAACCGGGGCATGTGGCGGTGCGATGCGCTTGCACGAACATCCCAGTCACAATCATGATTTGTCGATCACCGGTGGTGTCGAGGCGGCGCGCTGTGGGTCGCTTCTGCGGGCGTTTTTCCAGTCAAGACGAGGGTGAACGAGGGGTGAATCAGTCAGAACTTCCCAGGACGATGGCCGCGGTGCTTTTGACCCGTCATGGCGGGCTCGACGCCCTTGACTACCGCACCGACGTGCCGGTCCCCGAGCCGGGCCCCGGCGAGGTGCTGCTGGCGGTCCACGCCTGCGGCATGAACAACACCGATGTCTGGGTACGCGAAGGCGCCTACGGCAGCGATACCGACCCGCAGGCGGTCTCCACCTGGCGGCGCGGTCGCTCGACGCTGACCTTCCCGCGCATCCAGGGGACCGACAGTGTAGGGGTGATCGTGGCGGTGGGTGAGGGCGTGCCCGGCAGCCGCATCGGTGAGCGCGTCGTGGTCGATTTCAGCCTCTACAATCGCGACGACGACAGCCTGGCGGATATCGACTACATCGGCCACGGCCGTGACGGCGGCTATGCCGAGTACCAGTGCGTCCCCGCCGACAACGCCCATGCGGTGGAGACCGATCTCTCGGATGCCGAGCTGGCGACGTTCTGCTGTGCCTACCTGACCGGTGAGCACATGCTCGAGCGCGCCGGTGTGCAGGCCGGTGAGCGGGTGCTTGTCACGGGCGCCTCCGGCGGTGTGGGCTCGGGCATTGTCCAGCTATGCCGCGCCCGTGGCGCCATCCCCTATGCCGTGACCCGCGAAGACAAGGCCGATGCCCTCAAGGCCATCGGTGCCGAAGCCGTTGTCGATCGTGCCGCCGAAGACTGGGTGGCCGCGGTCGATGAAGCCACTGGTGGCGAGGCCATCGACGTGGTCGCCGATCTGGTGGCGGGGCCGCATTTCAATGATCTGCTGCGCATTTTGCGCCCGGAAGGCCGCTACACCACGGCCGGAGCCATTGCCGGTCCGGTCGTCGACCTGGATTTGCGCACGATGTATCTCAAGCAGCTCCAGCTGCATGGCTCTTCGCAGGGCCGGCGGAGTGATTTTCGGCGGCTGCTCGGCTATGTGCTCGATGGCCGCATCCGCCCCCTTTTGCATGGCACCTATCGGCTTTCCGACTTCCACCGCGCGCAGACCGACTTCATGGACAAGGATTACGTGGGCAAGCTGGTGGTGGTTCCCGACCGGCACTGGGAATCGATCGGTGCGCCCCATGCCCGGGGTTGACGGTCCAGCCGATGCGTCCGCCCCGGCCGGTCGGCTTGAGTGGGTGGATGTCGCTGTCGGCAGCGATATCCATCGCGTTGTCTTCTCGGGTGCCCCGACGGATCCGGCGCTCAACCTGCGCGAGCGCATGGAATGGCTGAGCGGGCCGGGTGACGGCCTGCGCCGTTTGCTGATCGAGCCGCCCTATGGCCTTCCCGCTTTTTGCGTCGATCTGATTACCCCGGCGGTCCATCCGGATGCCCAGGCCGGGTTCATCATCATGGAGGTGATGGGTTATCCCTTCTTCTCGGGCTCCAATACGATGGCGACCGCCTGTGCGCTTATCGAAACCGGACGGATCCCGCGCGAGACCGACGACGGCGTTCAGTGTGTCCGGCTCGAGACGCCCGGGGGACGGGTGGATGCCCATGTCACCCTGGCCGCCGGCCGGGTGGTCTCGGTGGATGTGGAGGGCGATGAGACGTTCGTACACCGGGCCAACGCGTCGATCGAGCTGCCGGAGACCGGGACGGTTGGCTACGACCTTGTCTGGAGTGGCGGCCATTACGTGATGGTCGATGCCGATGCAGTTGGCCTGGCGCCGGAGCAGGCGGGGAGTGCCGACGCCCTGGCCCTCGCCGCCCGAATGATCGAGGCGGTGCAGGCCGATTTCGATCTCAAGCACCCAGCGCTGGGGGACGTGGGAATGCCCCGGTTCCTGCACTGGATGTGGCCAGAACGCGAAGAGACGCCCGGTGCCTGGGTGGCGATCGGCGGGACGTACGGCCATCCGGGTGTCCTCTGGGGCTGCCCCACCGGGACCGGCACCGTGGCCCGCCTGGCTCGATTGAGCCATCAAGGACGCGCAGCGATCGGCGCCACGCTGCGTAACACCAGTCCGTCCGGCACCATGTTCGAAGGCGAGATCGTCAGCGAGGGAATGGTCGGCGACTGCCGCAGCATTCGAACCCGCGTGCGCGGCGAGCCGGTTGGTGGGCGCCATCACCCTTGACCTGCCGCCGACGAGCCCCCTGGTGGCGGATCTTTCACTGCAATGGCTGAGCAGGTGAACCCTCGGCGGTCAGGCAGTGCAGACGGGTGTCAGGCCTGGTCGAGGATCCAGTCGGGGGCAATGCCGGAGGTCTGGATGGCGGCATCGATGTCCATGTCCGCCAGCACACCGGTCCGTGTCACCAGGGCGGTATGCAGGCCAGCCGCCTGCCCGCCGAGGATATCGGTGTGGAGGGTATCTCCAACCATGAGGACACGGCCGGGATCGAGTTCGGTTTCGTGTTGTAGCCGCTCCATGGCCAGGGCAAAGATGTTGCCGTAGGGCTTGCCGTAGAAGACCGGCTCGACGCCGGTCTCATCCTGGATCTGGTGGGCGTAGGTCCCCGGCTCGGTGGAGTAGCCCACTTGCTGTGGAGCAAGCAGGTCGGGGTTGGCCACATAAAGCGGCCTGGGTCGGCGCTTGAGGCTTTCGATCAACAATGCCTGACGCGCCGGTGTCCATTCCGATGCCCCGACCAGCAGGAATCCCTCGGCGGCGTCGTAGTCGGCGATGTCATCGGTGAGCATGCGGTAGTCGAGGGGCGGGAACTCGTCGGGGCCAAAGTGCCGGCCTGCGATCATGCCCCAATGGCGCGCACCTTCCTGCTCGAGCTGACGCACCAGCGTCTTGCGGCTGGTGATCACGTCCTCGGCATCGAAGGCGTAGCCAAGACGCGCGTATCGCTCCATGAGCGTGCGATGGGCAAAACCGGCTGCATTAGAGACCACCATGACGCGCTTGCCATCCGCCTGCAGGGCACGGATTCGCTCTGGTACGCCGGCGATCGGTTCTATGCCCCGGTTCAGGACACCGTAGGCATCGAGCAGGATCATGTCGTAGCCATCGGCGATGTCACCCAGATGCTCCGCCCGATTGCAGGCGCCCTGTCGGCGGGCGGCCGGCAGCCGGTGCCGGATCGCCTCATAGGCCTTGAACCCAAAGGCGGCGTCCGCTGGCAGGTCGGTGGTAACNCGTTGGTCCATGNTGATTCCGTTGGGCGTCTCGCTCGCGCACCAGTTTAACGCGTCCGGCGCAGATGATCGCGCCGGGCAATCCGTGCCGCGTTTCCACCCGTCACCTGCGGATGATGTACAATCCGCGCCCATTGGAGAGGTGGCTGAGTGGTCGAAAGCGCCGCACTCGAAATGCGGTGAGTCCTAGCGGGCTCCGGGGGTTCGAATCCCTCCCTCTCCGCCAGATACG
>PR_CR_10_Liq_1_inCRDRAFT_1000294_pt1 | contig 31738 bp, 37 predicted proteins | sample PRCRCaboRojoPR_3_FD_10241 | JGI IMG/M metagenome (IMG submission 10241)
ATAGTCAGATACTTACAATAGGTTAGCTTTCAATGATGATAGTATTACTATCATTGGGGGGAGTATTACTCACTCCCTCCAGATACCTTTCTTACTTTTAGCGAATAACTCAAAGTTATGCGAACAGAAATAAAAGTTTAGACGCGTCTAAAAATATTTTACTTTGTCTCTAAAATATTGCTTGTAAAAAGTGATCCGACACAAAGAGAAACGTCAAGCAAACTTGACGCAAAACGGGGGGACATCGGGCAACATTGCATCCCATAACCTCAACATGAACTAAGCATATAGTTATAGAAAACGCGAAAAATTCTGCAACATTGTTGCAAATAGGTGACCCCCTCCCTCGAAAAAAAATCATTTTCTGTACGAGATGTCTGTTGTGAAATTGATATATAACCCAAAAACTACACTTATCTGACCTAAATATGTTGACTTTATGTTGACTTATGTTGACTTTATGTTGACTTTATGTTGAGTTGAAATTTGTAACTAGTTGATTCTTAATTACTTATTATTAATATGTTGAAAATGTTAAGAAAGAAGGGGTCGTATATAAAAAAAATAATAAGAGAGAGAGGGGAATATATATAGAGTAGGGGAGGGAAAACTCAACATTCAACATAAAATTGTTATCTTTGGGGTATGGAGGAATTAGAAAAAGAGTTACAAAAATTGAACGATCAGCTGTCTGGGGATATGATGGCTGACATGGTTTTGAGGGATCGAATTCATCAGATTGAGATGGAGCTGAACGGAGTTAGTCCAAGCTGTGGATTGGATGGCAGCGAGTGTGAAAATTGTTCGGGCTAGTTGTTGTTGGTTTAAAATAATTGATTACCTTTGAGTTAAATTGAATCGAATGATACCAAAAGAATTAAACTTTGACATTGAGGGTCGTGACAAGCTGAAGGCTGGTATTGAGAAGATCAGCAAGGCAGTGAAGTCAACACTAGGCCCTAGCGGGCAGACGGTGCTGATTGAGTCTCCAGACCATCTGCATGGAATTACAGTAACGAAAGACGGTGTGACAGTGGCTAAGGCTGTTGACCTGATTGACCCAGTTGAGAACCTAGCGGTTAGGATGATGAAGGAGGCAGCGGAGCGTACAGCTACTGCGGCGGGTGATGGGACGACATCATCAATCGTATTGACCGAGGCATTGGTTTCACATGAGTTTGACGTAAACCAAGAGGTGTTCAAGCACATGGTTGAGGGGACTAAGCAGGTTGTCAAGCTGCTTCGTGACAAGGCGAAGAAGGTTACTAAATCTAAACTGAAGGATGTGGCGACCATCTCTGCGAATAATGACGCTGAGATAGGGAAGATCATCGCTGATGTCTACAATGAGGTAGGGAAAGACGGTGTGGTTACTGTTGAGAGGTCTCAGACCTCAAGCACCTACTACGAGACAACGAATGGCATCAAGGTCGATAGAGGCTACAGCTCGCCGCTGTTCATCAACGACCAGAGGAGAGATGAGTGTGTGCTTGAAGATACACTAATCTTGGTTTCTGATGCTGAGATATCCAATATTTTACAGATTGAGAAGGTGCTTGCGCCAATCATCAGAGAGGGGAAAAAGCTGCTGATTGTAGCACCATGCTCTGGGAATGTGCTGAACACACTAGCGGCTAACGTAGTGAAGAAGGGCATCAAGGTTTGTGTAGTTCAGCCACCATCGTTTGGGTACAAGCAGCATGAGCTGATGCAGGACCTAGCGGTAAGCGTTGGTGCGACATACTTCAGCGAAAAGACAGGAGATGACCTAAGCATCATTGATTTCAGCGACTTAGGACACGCAGAGAAGGTGATTGTCGATAAAGACAGCACTGTTATCGTGAAAAACCAAGGCTCTAACGAGACTGAGGTGGCTGAAAGAATCGAGCAGCTAAGGCAGGCGCATGCAGAGGCGAAGAAGAAAGAAGACAAGGACTTTATCCTGTCTAGAATCGCATCACTATCTGGTGGTATCGGTGTGATATATGTGGGTGGAAACACAGACCTTGAGCAGAAGGAGTTGTATGACCGAGTAGATGATGCTGTGTGCGCCGTTAGAAGCGCTCTAGAGGAAGGAATACTACCAGGTGGAGGTACAGCATTACTTTGGGCGAGAAAGTCTCTTAGAACGGACGCAAATCCGTCAGAAAATAAACGAATCGCTTACGCGATTTTAAGTGAAGCGTTGATGGCTCCAGTAGATCAGATATGTAAAAATGCAGGCAAGCTTTTTAAAGAGTTCTATGGTGAAGACATTGAGTTCGGTAAGGGCTACAATGTAAAGACAGAGGAGCATGGTGACATGATGAAGATGGGGGTTATTGACCCATTGAAGGTGGTGAGGACATCACTTGAGAACGCAGTGTCTGTAGCTGTGACGATTATGAGCACGAATGCAATCATTACAATGGCTAGAGAGGAGCAATGAAAACATTAGGAAGTTACATTTTGATTCATACAGTTGAGGAAGAGATGGAGACAGACTCAGGTCTGCTCCTATCTTCTGAAGACAAGAACTCATTCAGGTACAAGCTTGGTGAGGTTGTTACACCTGGAACCTCGGTAGTAGGGGTTAAGAAGGGTGATAAGATCTACTATGACAAGGCAATGTCTCATTCAATGGTAATAAACGGTGAGAAGTTTACTATCATTCAGGAGAGGGACGTTGTCGTTGTTCTTTGATATAGTTATTCATTTCAACAATCATGTCTCTATACACTTTATCGGTGTAGGAGACATTTTTTTTGAACATAGGATTCTTCCTAGTTGTCGTTGATATTTCCTGACCCTCTAGCTTGTTATAGATTGACACGATTAGCCTCTCTGCCTTCATTGTTAGCTGATACCTGTTTTTACCGTACCTTTTGCCGTATGGCTCTATCCAACCCTCACGGACGAGTTTGTGAAACCTGTAGGTGCTCCATGGTAGCAGTTTAGCGAACCTTTCAAAATCAACCTTCTGAAATCTTCCCTCTGAGTTGAGGAACAGAAGTATGTCTATGTCGTCATGACTTAGCCCATGTCTTGCTTTTACCCAGTATCTTATTACTCTCCAGTACTTTAGGTAGTCTCTTTTCGATGCCATTTTATTAAAATTAAATTGATTAACTTTGTCAAAGATATGAAAAGGAAATCTAAGAACAAAATTTGTGCAAAAGGCATAGCTTGGGCCAAGAGAACATTTGATAGATATCCTTCGGCTTACGCAAATATGGCGGCAAGCAAGTACTGCAAGGACCCTAACTATGCGAAAAAAAGTAAGAGAAAATGAAGAAGATGAAGAGTACACCATGCACCATGAAGGTTAAGAAAGCTACAATGGGCAAAAAAATGAAGAAGTAATGGGCGAATTAAAAAAGTGGAGGCAAGAAAAATGGGTCAGAATAGGCACTGACGGCTCTATTAAGGGCGAGTGCGGAACTAGCAAGGACAAGAAGAACCCTGACAGATGCCTCCCTTTAAAAAAAGCTCGAAGCATGAGCAAGAGCGAGAGGGCTGCAACAGCTAGGAAAAAGAAATCAAAGGGTAAGAAGCAGCAGTTTGTACCCAACACAAAAGAAGGCAAGGTAACACGAAAGTACGCAAATAGGTAATATGTCTGTAAAGAGCAAAATGAAGTGTAACAAACCTAGACCGTCTACCCGTGAGGGTAAGAAAAGGATGGTTAAGGCTTGTTCTGGTGGAAAAGAGAAGCTAGTTCACTACGGAGCTAAGGGATACGGCCATAACTACAGTGATGCTGCTAGAAAAAGTTTTAGGGCTAGGCATAAGTGCAGTACCGCAAAGGACAAATTATCTGCGAGATATTGGGCTTGTAAAGATTTATGGGGAGGAAAGGGTGGATCTACTAAGAGTTCGCCAAAGAATCGTAAAGGAAAGTATTGATGCTAGGAAGGACTGCATTATACTACAAGAATAACCCTAAAGCTAGGAAGAAGCACAGGGCTACAAGTGCTAAGGCACAGAAGAAAAGAAGTGCGGTAAGAAAGAGGGTAGAGTGTAATAAGTTTAACAAGACTAACGGCAGGAAGGGTGACAAGATGGACTGCTCTCACAAGGGTGGTAGATTAGTCTTAGAGCCCCAAAGCAAAAATAGAGCAAGGAAATGATGCAAGGAATGACAGGCATACAGAAGGCTATTATGGCTAAGAAGTTTATGGAAGCCCAGATGGAGGCTAAGATGATTAAGATGGCACTTAAAGGAAAAAAGAAATGAAGTCAAGAGGTCTAGGAGACAGCATTGAGAAGATAACCAAGGCAACTGGAGTTAAGAAGGCTGTTCAAAAAGTAGTTAAAGACTGTGGGTGCGACAAAAGGAGAGACACGCTAAACAGAATGTTCCCATATAAAAAATAAAAAAAATGGCAAACGATAAAATACAAGTAGGCAAGGCACTACAAATTAACCCTAGCGACACTGCTGAAATCCCTAATCCTTCTTATGATGGTAGGATTAGCGGTACTGCGTTTGGTGATGCAAGAGATATTATTGACGAAAGCGCACAATTTATTACAAGCGGCGTCAAGGTTGGAGATATTGTATATAACAATACGGATGGAACGGCAGCAGTAGTTGAAGAAGTTGTTAGTGAGACTAGACTAACACTTTCTGAGGAGGTATTTACTCTTAGTTCTGCTTCTTATGTTATTTACTTAAAGCCAGACATTAAGAACCAAGGATGTGTTCTTTATGTAGGTGTAGGCGGATCTGTGAGGGTTCTTACTGTTGGAGGTGATGACGTTACGTTCCAGAACTTAAACAATGGACAGTTTGTACCTGTAGAGGTTACTAAGGTATTTTCAGGTGGAACTACTGCAACTGGATTAATTGCTCTTTGGTAGTATGCCCACTAGTATAGACATAGCGATAACAACTAATCAGGATCTATATGACCATGGCAACATAGGTTCTGTAGCGATGGTTAGTGAGCAGAATGTAGAGCTGTCTACAGAGGATAATGATGAGATTATAACAGAAGATTACACATAAATGGCTATAAAATTTTCACAATTTACGGAGAAAGTAGATCCCTCTAATATTGACGGTTTAGTAGGGTACTATGGAAATGAGAATATTAGGATATCAGTTTCTGATTTAATTCCACCTGGTGGATCTTCGGTTATTGATAGAATTAACACAAACAAGCAAGCGTTAAAACTTCAGTACCTACAAGGGGTGTTTAATGGTTTAGATGAAACAACAGTACAGGTCGGGGAATTGCTTGACAATGCGGTTGATTATGATTCATCGCAGGTTGGAATAGTAACCGATATTTTTGATACATCCTCTAATGTAACAAATGCAACAAATCTTACGGTTAATGCTCAATCGCCTATTGATGGATTTGGTAACATTCAGTTACAACAAGATGAGTTACCGTATGGTACAAACATATCAGAAAAAGCGGTATATAATGATACTTTTTCTTTTTGGAACGCTAATGGAGCTTTTAGAGGTTACGATAGTACTGAATATTCTATTTTTTCATATATGTACTCTCCTGACGGAACCAAAGTATGGGCTTTTGCAAAAAATAATTTTGGAAATTCATACTACGTTAGTGTGATTGTAGAGTTTGATTTATCTACTCCATTTGATGTTACCTCACGAGAATTTGATGGAAATGCTGTTGTAGAACACGAAGACAATAATGACCAGGAATTTGGGACAAGTCAAGCAGACGGAGATGAATTTAACATCCACTACGACCCAGAATTAAATGTAGTTAGATTAACTGGTAGAGATTATTGGCCTAGCTATGTTTTTGTAGAGTATCAAGTCACAGGACAATCAATTACAGGTGTGAATAGAATAATATCTCAACAAGATACCTTAGATAATATAACAAATTTTTATATACCTGATTATAATATAGCAAATGGAGTCTTTAATGCAGATGGATCAAGGTTTGTAGCAGCGTATTTTGAGATGGGAGGTCCATACATTCTTCGGGTTTTAACTTTTGATGTCTCTATACCATTTTCAACACAACCCTCTGACTTTATACTTACTGGTAGTAAGATTTTTGACTTAACTAGTAGCTATTCTGAGTTCCCTAGTTCGGGATTTATATTCCAAAATTTCTGCCCTTTATTAAGGATGAATCAAGCTGGAGATGAATTGATTATATATCAAGTAATAGAGACAGACACGAATCGTCTTTATTCCTTTAAAATCAGTTTGAATAATTTTGTAGTTGATTCTAATTCACAGATAATTAGTGAAAGCTCATTTGATAATTATTCAACTTTTAGGGATTTCGAAAAAAACTCAACCCTAGTTCACGGTGGTGATTTACTAGTAAGTAATGACGTGGGGCGTTTTGCTGATATGGGAGAATTCTATTCTTGGAATTATATTGAACTTAACGCAGGTGCATTGGGAGATATACAATCACCAGGTTCATTTGAACGATCTATTGATTTGACAAATGACTTAGATTCTACACCGACGAGCGTTGTTCTGACACAACAAGATAACTCATCAGATGCCAATGTTACAATTAGCGTGGACATTTCAGATGGCACAAATACCGTTACTATAAACGCACTTGACACAGAGGTTGACTGTTCAGCGTTAACGTCAAGAACATTGACCGCAACATGGAACTTATCAGTTACAGATTTACAAGGTACAAACGCTAAAATTGAGAATTACGCATTAAACTTTAGATAAAAATGAATACAGTAGAAATAGTAGATAGAGAAAAGAAAAGAAGGCTTGAAAGAGGATACGAGTTTGAAGCCGAGTTTACTTTTACTGTACGTGGAAAAGAATATACACAGAGCAGAAGGTGGTCAATTCCATTAGATACAGAGAGTCGTATTGATATGCTAGGGTTAATGGAGCGTGCAAAAAACGGTGAATCTATTATTTACACATTTAGGAGTGGTCTAGATGTTAAGTTTGAACCTAATGAGTTTTTAGATTTGGCAAATAAAGCATTGCAGACTTACTCTAAAATTCATCACCTTGCTAAGGAAGCTGTTTCTTTAAAAGATGAAGAGTTTAGAAATAAGTTTAAAGAACTTGAATCCGTTTAGTTATATATATTATGGACAATAAACTATCTTTCATCACAGGTTGGATGTTTACGACAGCATCAACAATGACAACAATGGGAATGCTTAAAGCAGCTGTAATAGGTTTAATCGGTGGCTTTTTTGGGTTAGCAGGCAAGGAGTTGTACTATTGGGTAAAGAAACAAGTCAAGAAAAAAAATGAGGCTGAGTGAGAATCTTTCATTATATGAGATGATAAAGAGTGACACTGCTATTAGGAATGGGATTAATAACTACCCAACTGACGGTCACTTAGGGAATATGATTATATGGGCTGAGAATATATTTCAACCTATAAGGGACTATTTCGGTGAGCCTATATTCATCAGCAGTGGGTACAGAAGCCGTGAGCTGAACAGTTTGATTAACGGAAGTTTACGAAGCCAGCATTGTTTGGGTCAAGCAGGAGACATCGACCAAGATAATAGAGCAAGTGGCGTGACGAATAGAGATGTGTTTGATTTTATCTTAGACCATTTAGACTTTGACCAGCTTATCTTAGAGTATCCAGATGAAGACATGAACCCTGCATGGGTACACGTTAGCTACGTTAGTGAGGATGATAATAGAAACCAAACACTAGTAGCGGTGAAAGAAGGTAAGACAACTAAATACTACGAGTACGATGTTTAAGATATTAAAAAGATTATTCGGCAAAGGTGATGGGCAGGGAATGCTCAAGGATGTTGCCGATGTTGTTGATAGATGGGTTGATACCAAAGAGGACAAGCGAGAGTTCTTCAAAGAGCTGTATAAGATGGAGGCTGACGAGAAGGCGAATGCAAGAGAGATGTATGGATTAGACAGCTCAATGCAGAAGGCTTATGCTCTTACATTTTTAATAGCCTACTTAGGCTTGACTGCTTGGTTAATTTATGCTATTATTAAGGGAAGTATTGAGGACGTTAATCAATTTGAAACAGGACTAATAGGCTCTATTTGGGGAGCCATGAGTGCAAAAGTGAATACAATCACTGACTTCTTCTTCGGAGCATCCGAAAACAAGGGGGCAGATAAATTATATCAGAAAAATGGAAAAGTTAAGTAAAGAAGAATTAGAGACGTTACAGGGATTACAAAGAGAGTTTGCTGATGCAAAACTTACCCTAGGTGAATTAGAAGTTCAAAAAATGCAGGTCCTTCAAAAGGTTGACCTATTGAAGAAGGCATTTGCAGAACAAGAGAAGCAGCTAGTCGAGAAGTATGGCGAGAAGGCTGTGATAAACATTAAAACAGGAGAAATAAATGGCGAAGATAAGTAACCAAAGTTCTTACCCACTAACAGTACCAACGGCTGATGACTATTTGATAGGCACTGACGACAGCGATAGCTTTGTAACAAAGAACTTCGCTATGGCTGATGTGTCTACATTCATTAAGTCACAGCTGTCATTTGGTGCTACATTAGTGCTTAGTGCATCAGAGACGAACGACCAAGAGCCAACTGGGCTAGACACCCCATTGCAGGTTACGTTTGGTCCTGCCCAGAACACAGCATCAGACCCAGTGTCTTTGGACGCTAATGGTGTGATCACATTCAATGAAGCAGGTCTGTACTTATTTACAGGCTATGCGAACTTTGAGAGACAGGGATCGTCTGGTGGGATTAGTGTTACTTTGTTTAGACCATTGTTGAACTCAGTTCAGGCTGACGTAACAAAGATGGTTGAGCTACAGGAGCCAGGGGTGTCTATACCATACGAGGTCGCTGTTCCGTTGACTGTCTCTGAGGGAGACACACTCACCTATGAGATATTAAGAGACAGCTCTGGTGTAGACCAAGGAGGTCTTTATGCTCATGTTAATTCTAGTAGCTGGGATGATGTTCCAGCGGTATCTATAAAAATATTTAAAGTAGGCGTATAAATGGGTAAAATTAGTAACAAGAGGATATACGAAACCGTAACTCCTACGGGGTCAGATTACTTGATTGGTACAGATGCTGAGGATCTAAATAAGACAAAAAACTTTAAAATCCAAGCAATCGCTGACTTTGTTGGTCAGAACGTAACAATCGGTGTAGGCTCGTTAAACACTTTGACGGGTGCTTTAACTCTTGTTGGTGGTGATGGTTTGACTGTAACAGACAATGGCTCTGATACGATTACCATCTCCATGGACAGACCTGACTATGTTGAGAGCATAAACAGCCTTATTGGAGCTGTTGACATAGTAGGGTCTACTAATATTACTATTACAGATAATGGTACTGACACCATCACTGTAGACACTCAGAACCTAGCCAAGACAAATGAGGCTAACACATTCGTCAGTAATCAAATAATGACGAAGGACTTGAGTGTTGGCACAACTGTCTTTAATGTTGACTCAACTTCTGAAAGGGTAGGCATAAACACTTCTAATCCATCTAAGTCACTTGACGTACTTGGAGATACTATCATTGAGGGGCTTACAGGCGATGTATTGACGTTGAAGAGTCCATCTACAGATGGTGAGAACTATATACTATTTACTAACTCATCAGACAGTGACAAGGGGTGGGTTGGTTACAAAGGGACTAGTAATGTCCTTCAGATTGACAACTTAATTGATGACATAGAGATATCATCACTTACGGGTTCTGTTAAGCTATCATTAGGTGCGTCTGTGAAGCTACAAACAATAGCCACAGGTGTTGACGTTAATGGTGAGGTTGTTGCGGATAGCCATGTCACTAATGGAGGGACATCAAATGACTTTGTTAAGGGCGATGGTAGCTTAGACTCTACTGACTATCAGGGTCAGATTGACGCTGAGGAGGCTGCGAGGATTGCTGCTGATAGTGCGTTACAATCTCAAATAACAACAAATGCCACTGATATAGATAATGAAGAGTCCGCAAGGATTTCTGCTGATAGCTCGCTTCAGGGTCAGATTGACAGCAATGACACAGACATCACTAACCTTCAGAACGACAAGCAAGATATTAGCGAGAAGGGACAGGCTAACGGATACGCACCTTTAGATAGCGGTGCTAAGGTAGCTGAGGCGTATTTACCTGACTCTATTCTTGGTCAGGTTACTTATGAGGGAACTTGGGACGCTTCAACTAACACGCCAACATTGGCTAATCCACCAGCGTCAACTACTAAGGGTGACTATTATGTAACAAGTGTTGCAGGCACTCAGTTCGGTATTGATTTTCAGGTTGGGGACTGGGTTATAAGCAATGGTACAGCATGGGAAAAGGTAGACAACACAGATGCGGTGACTTCTGTGTTTGGAAGGATTGGACCAGTGGTAGCTAACGCAGGTGATTATGATCAGTACTATGTGAATTTAGATGGAGATCAAACGATTACGGGTGAAAAGACTTTTTCAGGTGATTCTTTGCTGATTGCTGATGCAGGTAATGGGTTAAAAGGTAGGTTTAAAAATACTAGTATTGGAAGCGTTCAAGATTCGGGTTATGCTACGTTTGGTTTTAACGGAAGCAACAACTTGTTCTTTACGAAAGCGACAAGTGCTAACTTTAACGGAGGTGTATTTGCATGGGATAATAACGATGCAATAAGGACTTACACCTTACAAGATGCGTCGGGTACGCTAGCCTTTACTAGCGATATAAACGACACCTTAGACAGCGTAACCGACAGAGGAAACACAACGACTAATTCGATAACGGTTGGCGATGCTACAATAAACGGAGACCTAGCAGTAGACACCGACACCTTATTCGTTGATTCTAGTAACAATCGGGTGGGCATAGGCACGGATAGTCCAAGTGGGAGGTTCGAGGTTAATGGAACTACTTTTTTAAATGGTATAGTTTTAACAGGCGATAGGCTTCAGACCTCAGGTTCAGGATCTGGAAATTATGAAATTAGAAGTAGAGGACACGGAAGCAGACTATTATTACAGGCAGAAACTTCAGGAGGTTCAGTAGGAACATTTATTGATATTAACCCCAATACTCCGCTTGTAACTTTAAATACTAACACCACAATAAACGGCACTCTAACCTTAAGTGATAATTTTCCTCGAATAGACTTTGTGGATATAGACGGAAATCCTGATTATTCGATTTTTGGGGCGAATGGTGATTTTAGAATATTTGATACTACCAGCGGAACGGATCGCATGCGCATCGACTCTTCGGGTAACATAGGTATAGGCATTACAGCTGTTGCTGATACTAAATTAGATATAGCTCAATCAGGTGCAAATCAAACAACTTTACGGCTTAGAAATGTAACAAATGGAGCAGAATCAAGAATTAGACTTCAGACAAAAACGAGTGGTGGTACAAATAAATATTCTGATATAGCATTTTTACCTGATTCAGAAGCCTTAATATTTAGAAACCCGTACACAACCGAACGCATGCGCATTGACTCTTCAGGCAAGGTAGGCATAGGGACTACTAGTCCTGATGAATTAGTCACGATGAAAGGTCAAGACGCTAGACTCCACATAGATAACTCTTCAGGAACTAATATTGCAAGAATGGGTCATTCTAGCGGTGGGGGAGGTGGCTTTATGGCTCTAACTTTAGACAGTAATACTACTGCTGTAACAATACGTTCTTATGGAGATAGTTATTTTAACGGAGGTAACGTAGGCATAGGCACGAACAATCCTAGTGCAACGCTTGATGTGAATGGTTCGCTATCTAAAAATTCAGGTTCATTCAAAATAGACCATCCACTACCAAGCAAAAAAGATACTCATCACCTTGTTCACTCATTTGTTGAAGCCCCACAAGCCGATAACATTTATAGAGGCAAGGTTGAACTATCAGAGGGCAAGGCAACGGTAAACCTAGACGAAGCAGGTCGCATGACAGAAGGCACGTTTGTACTCTTAAACGGAAACATTCAATGCTTTACATCAAACGAGAGCGGATGGACTGCGACAAGAGGCAAGGTAGAAGGCAATATCTTAACCATAGAAGCGCAAGATGCTGAATGTACTGATACTATTTCATGGCTTGTCATTGGCGAACGTATCGACCAACACATGATAGATACAGAATGGACAGATGAGAACGGAAGAGTAATAACAGAACCTTTAAAAAAAGTAGAACCAACTCCTGAAAGCAACGAAGAAGAGGAGGCAACAATCGTAGACAATGGATAATAAATTATCATTGATTATATTAGAGGAAAATTAATTAAATATGTTTAAAACAGAGAAATTAAAAACAATCGAAATCATTAACCTAGCTAGAGGATTTAATGAGTTAGCAGTAGCGGGGGAACAAGAAGGTATGCCTGCGAAACTAAGCTACAAACTAGCAAGACAAATTACTAAACTTCAAGACGCTTCAAAGTCTTTCCAAGAGCAGGCTGATAAACTGCTAAAGAAGTACGGAGAGGAAGATAAGGAAAATCCAGGCACTTACAGTGTTAAAGACGTTGAGGCTTACAAGGCTGATATGCAGTCGCTAGAGTCAATCGAAGAAGAGGTAGAGATTTTGTCTGAGAAAATTAAACTAGACGAAATCGAAGGTGTAAAGGTGAAGACTAGCACAATGATTACACTAGAAAAATTCATAGAAGCATAGTATTATGGACATCAGGAAGATATCAATAGGTCCTGACTATAAGTCTAGTGCTATGCACTATATAGTAGGGCAGGAGGTTCTTGGTGGTGACTATGTCATACACCTAATCAGGTCAGAAGATGACGGCATAAAGATTTGGATAGAGAAGGAGGACGAGGTATTTCTTTGGAAGAAGTTTACCATTACAATGCCTGTTTCAATTGAGTACAATATAAATCTATGAGGTCTTTAGATAATTTTCTAGTAAAGCCAAAGGACAACAAGAGATACGATAACACAAAGGAGGTAGGAGGAATAGAGCTAATCATCAGCACATCCGAAGAGAGCCATGAGCATTCAAACAGATATGCAGAGGTTTTCTCAACACCTATCAGATACGATGGTCCAATACAGGCGGGTGATACCCTTATTGTGCATCATAATGTGTTTAAGTTCTACAACGACATGAAGGGCAGACGTAAAAGCGGCAGAAGCTACTTCATGGATGACTTGTTTATAGTGGATAGGGACCAGTTCTATATGTATGGTAGGGATGGTCATTGGCATGCACATGATAGGTTCTGCTTCGTGGAGCCTATCCCTGTTGAGGAGTCTTACATCTTTAAACCAGTGAAGAGTGAGCCATTAATGGGAGTGATGAGATATCCTAATGAGTACCTGAAGTCAATGGGAGTTGATGAGGGAACAAAGGTGTCATTTAAGCCAGACAGTGAGTATGAGTTCAACATAGACGGAAAGACTATGTATAGAATCTATGACCACCAAATAACGATGACGCTATGAACGTAAAGGAGACAAAGCAGAAGATTATAGACGCTGGGCATAGAGCTGTTGAGCAGCTAATCAAGGTTGCTAAGGAGGACATCATAAAGCACGACCCTGAAGACGAGTTAAGTGCTGATAGGTTAAAGAATGCAGCAGCGACAAAGAAGCTTGCGATATTTGATGCTTTTGAAATACTAAACAGAGTAGAGTCTGAGAGAGAAGCTTTGGAGTCATTAGATAAGGCTCCAAATGAGAAGGTAGATAATAAACAAGGTTTTGCAGAAAGAAGGTCAAGAAAATAGTATATACAGGGAACTACCTGATTATGTACCCAAGAATATTCTTTCAAACAAGAATAAGGCAAGGTCTTGGGAATACGGCTATGACGAAAAGCACGACATGGTTGTTATATCTAAGAGTGGGCAAATTGGTGATGTAGTAGAGATATCTGGGCTAAAGATAGCTTTGCCACTAAAACCAAAGAAAGTTTACAAAAGGAGCGACAAACACTCTCTACAGTATTGGGAGAGGAAAGATATTCCAAAGGAGCTTTCTAAAATACAGTCAATATTCCAATGGAATGAGATGCCCAAGGAGTTTAAGGCTAGGTGGGTCGACTACATAGAGCAGGAGTTTGACAGAAGAGATGAAGGCTTTTGGTTTATGAATAATGGGAAGCCGTGCTACATAACTGGCTCCCATTATATGTACCTTCAGTGGTCTAGCATTGACGTTGGCTATCCTGACTTCAGGGAGGCGAACAGGTTGCTACATATATTCTGGGAGGCATGTAAGGCTGACAAGAGGAGCTTTGGGATGATATATCTAAAGATTAGACGTTCTGGGTTCTCATTCATGTCATCATCAGAGTGTGTGAACACAGCTACATTGGCTAGGGATTCTAGGATTGGGATACTATCGAAGACTGGTCCTGACGCTAAGAAGATGTTTACTGACAAGGTTGTTCCTATAAACAGTAAGCTACCTTTCTTCTTCAAACCCATTATGGACGGTATGGACAAGCCAAAGACTGAGCTTGCCTATCGTGTGCCTGCTTCTAAGATCACGAAGAAGAATATGCACGATGTTGCCGAGAACGATATTGAAGGTCTTGACACTACTATTGACTGGAAGAACACGGACGATAACTCATACGATGGTGAGAAGCTGTTATTATTGGTTAGCGATGAATCAGGAAAATGGCTCCGACCAAACAATATTCTAAACAATTGGCGGGTAACAAAGACCTGTCTTCGTTTGGGTAGCAAGGTAATTGGTAAGTGCATGATGGGGTCAACGTCAAACTCTCTAGACAAGGGTGGTGAGAACTTCAAGAAGCTATACTATGACTCTGATGTAACAAAGAGGAGTAAGAACGGTCAGACTAAGTCTGGATTATATTCTCTGTTCATTCCAATGGAGTGGAACATGGAGGGCTTCATAGACATCTATGGTATGCCAGTGCTAAGAACTCCTGAGAAACCTGTTATGGGTGTCGATGGAGAGAAGATATATCAGGGAGCCATTGACTATTGGGAGGCTGAGGTTGAGTCGTTGAAGAATGACCCAGACGCATTGAACGAGTACTATCGTCAGTTCCCTAGGACGGAGTCTCACGCATTTAGAGATGAGAGTAAGCAGTCAATATTCAACCTAACAAAAATCTATCAGCAGATAGACTACAATGACTCAATGATTGACAGCCATTACACAACTAGAGGTAGCTTTAGTTGGAAGGATGGTATAAAAGATACTGAGGTAATATTCTCTCCGAACAAGAACGGTAGGTTCTTGGTGAGCTGGATTCCAGAGAAGGGGCTACAGAATGCATACATACAAAAGAACGGACAGAAGTATCCAGCCAATGAGCATATTGGTGCTTTTGGTTGCGATAGCTATGACATATCAGGAGTAGTTGGTGGTGGAGGATCTAACGGTGCTCTGCATGGTCTTACCAAGTTTAACATGGACAACGCTCCTAGCAATGAGTTCTTTCTAGAGTATATAGCAAGGCCACAGACAGCGGAGATGTTCTTCGAGGATGTGCTAATGGCTATTGTGTTCTATGGTATGCCTATACTTGCTGAGAATAACAAGCCAAGGCTATTATACTACCTAAAGAACAGAGGCTATAGAGGGTACTCAATGAACAGACCCGATAAGGTGTATAACAAGCTCTCTAAGACAGAGAAAGAGCTTGGTGGTATACCTAACACCAGTGAGGACGTTAAGCAGTCTCACGCCTCTGCAATTGAGTCGTACATAGAGAAGCACGTTGGTATTGACCTAGACGGCACATACAGAGATACTGACGAAATTGGAACCATGCCGTTCAATAAGACATTAGAGGATTGGGCAAGGTTTGACATAAACAACAGAACAAAGCATGATGCTTCGATTAGCTCTGGGTTGGCGATAATGGCTTGTCAGAAAAACCTTTACCAGCCACAGCAAAAAGAGCAGTCAAAAATTATCGTTAAATTTGCATCATACAATAACAAAGGCATCAGAAGTGAAATCATTAGATAATGGCATACGTATATCTACATACTAGAAGGGATAAAGATGAAGCATTTTATGTTGGAATAGGTTCTGATGTTAATTACTATAGATCTAAAACAAATAGAAATAGAAATAAACATTGGCATAACATAGTCGATAAGTTAAATGGAGAATATGATATTCATATACTTATGGATAATATTAGTTATGATTATGCTAGAGAAATGGAAAAATATTTCATTTCATTATACGGTAGAAGTAATTTAGGTAAAGGTACGTTATGCAATTTAACTGATGGAGGTGAGGGGTGTCATGGTTTAGTGCATAGTGAAGAAGCTAGGAGAAAAATGGGGGAACCAAACAAAGGTAAAACCATTTCTGAAGAGCATAAGAAAATAATATCTGAATTTCACACGGGCAAAAAACATAGTGATGAATGGAAAATGCAAATGTCCAAAAGGATGAGTGGGGAAAGGAATCATAATTATGGTAAAAAAGCCAGTGATGAAACAAGAGCTAGGATGTCATTATCTTCACACAAAGGGGAATCTAATAGTCAATCAAAACTAAAAAAGGAAGATATTTTAAAGATAAGGCAACTTTCAAAAGAAGGTATGTCACAAAGAAAAATTGCTAATACTTTTTCAGTTTCAAAAAATACTATAGCCAGCATATTAAATGGCATAACATGGAAGCATATATAGATGAAGGAAATAAAAATAGATATTAAAGCAACAAGTTTTCCTAGTCAGTTCGTATCTGACTCTGAAAAAGCTTCATATGATTTTGGCTATCAAGTGGGAGCCGCCATCACTTACGAATGGTTCAAGAAAGACGGGAATCAGTGCAGATATTATAACCAATGGAGAGACTTCCATAAGCTAAGGCTATATGCTAGAGGTGAGCAATCTACTGCTAAGTATAAGAGTGAACTAGCAATTGATGGTGACTTATCCTACCTTAATCTTGATTGGACTCCAGTTCCAGTAATCCCTAAGTTCGTTGACATTGTTGTTAACGGTATGTCTGACAGATTGTTTAAAATCAAGGCATACTCTCAGGACGCTATATCTCAAGAGAAGAGAAGTGAGTTTCAGGAGATGATTCAATCAGAAATGATTGCCAAGCCAGTCCTTGAGATAGTTCAGGAGAGGTCTGGGGTTAATCCATTTATGACCGACCCAGAGGAGCTGCCTTCATCTGATGAGGAGCTTTCATTGTATATGCAGCTTAACTATAAGCCTGCTATTGAGGTAGCTGAAGAAGAGGCTATCAACACATTATTAGAAGAGAATAAATACATTGACCTAAGAAAGAGGTTAGACTATGATTTAACAGTATTGGGTATCGCTGTAGCCAAGCACGAGTTCCTTCCTGGTTCTGGCGTTGAGGTTTCTTATGTAGACCCTGCTAATGTGGTCTATAGCTACACAGAAGACCCACACTTTAAGGACTGCTTCTATTGGGGAGAGATTAAGACCCTACCCATTACTGAGCTGGTGAAGATTGATCCTACATTAACTAAGGAACAGTTAGAAGAGATTTCTAAGAGCAGCCAAAGTTGGTACGACTACTATAACGTAGCACAGTTCTACGAGAACGATATTTTCTATCGTGACACTTGTACTTTGATGTACTTCAACTACAAGACCACTAAGAAGATTGTCTACAAGAGAAAGGTAACTGAGACTGGGTCTGTTAAGTTCATTGAGAAGGACGACAGCTTTAATCCTCCAGATGAGATGATGGAGGAGGGCAAGTTTGAGAAGGTTGAGAAGACTATTGACGTATGGTACAACGGTATCATGGTCATGGGTACAAACTATCTACTTAAGTGGGAGATGGCTGAGAACATGGTAAGACCAAAGTCTTCATCTCAGCACGCANTGCCTAACTATGTNGCTGTAGCCCCTAGAATGTATAAGGGNGTNATTGAGTCATTGGTAAGAAGGATGATTCCTTTCGCTGACCTGATTCAGATGACNCACTTNAAGCTTCAGCAGGTCATATCTAGAGTTGTCCCAGATGGTGTATACATTGACGCTGACGGGCTTAACGAGGTTGATTTGGGTAATGGTCAAGCATACAACCCTGAAGACGCTCTGAGGCTTTATTTCCAGACGGGGTCAGTTATTGGTAGAAGCTACACTCAGGAGGGTGAGTTCAATAACGCTAGGGTTCCTATTACGCAGCTAACTAGCAACTCTGGTGCATCTAAGACACAGATGCTATTAGCTAACTATAACCACTACCTAAACATGATTAGGACGGTGACAGGGCTTAATGAAGCTAGAGATGGCAGCACACCAGACCCTAACTCATTAGTTGGTCTACAGAAGTTGGCAGCACTAAACTCAAACACAGCGACAAGACACATATTAGATGGAAGCTTGTTTATGTTCAGGTCTATCTCTGAGGGTCTTTCTTACCGAATAGCTGACATACTTGAGTACGCTGACTTCAAGGATGATTTTATCAACAAGATAGGAAAGTACAATGTATCAATCTTAAATGAGATTAAGGACCTTTACTTGTATGACTTTGGTATCTTCATTGAGGTCGCTCCAGACGAAGAGGAGCAAGCGAAGCTAGAGCAGAACATACAGGTTGCATTATCTAGGAATGATATTAATCTTGAGGATGCTATTGACATCAGAGAGATTAAGAACATTAAGGTTGCCAATCAACTGCTAAAAATGAAACGTAAGCAAAAGGATGAGAGAGAGCAGCAGAAGGCATTACAGGTTCAAGCTATGCAGTCTCAACAGAATATGCAATCTCAACAGATTGCAGCAAGAACTGCCATGCAGAAACAGCAGATGGATGCTAGGTCTAAGATGGAAGTCAAACAGGCAGAGGCAGCATTCGACATCGAGAAGATGCAAAATGAGGCACAACTTAAGATGATGCTTATGGCTGAGGAGTTTAAGTATCAGCAAATGTTAGCTGGTATAAACGCTGATGCACTTAAGACTAGAGAGGAGATGAAGGAGAAGGCTAAGGATGATAGGATAAGCCTACAGAATAGCCAACAGTCTAAGTTGATTGACCAAAGAAAGAATAACCTTCCTCCAATGGATTTTGAGTCTAATGAGGATACACTAGATGGGTTCGATTTCGCTGAATTTGAGCCAAGATAGCATAAATAAAAAAGTATTAATTTTGTATAAAATATAATCAAATGGAAATTAAAGTAAAAGAAGTTGATGGCGTAGAGAGCAAATCCAAACAAGAAGTAGAGGAAACGCTACTAAGCCAACAAGAGGAGCAGGAAAGCGGAGAAACAACTGAAGAGGTTGTCGCTGAAGACACGGTTGAAGGAACAACTGAAGAGGCATCTGCTGAGGATACAGTTGAAGAAACAACTGAAGAGGTTGTTGCAGATAATGCAGATACGACTGAGGCTCCAGAATTAAAAGAAGAAGACGTTCTTTCATTTATTAAGAATAGGTACGACAAGGAGATTTCATCTGTCGAAGATTTGTTTGCTCAGAAAGAGAGTAACGATGACATCCCAGAGGATGTGTCTGCATACTTGGAGTACCGAAAGGAAACTGGTCGAGGATTCGAGGACTATCTAAAACTCAATAGAGATTTTGATTCAATGGATGAAGACCAGTTGCTAAGAGAATACCTAACCTCAACAGAGGAAGGTCTTGATGACGAGGACATTGATATCCTAATGCAAGACTATAGCTACGATGAGGATTTAGACGATGAGTCTGATATTAAGAAGGTAAAGTTAGCAAAGAAAAAAGCGATTGTAAAGGCTAAAAAGTTTTTCAACGAGCAGAAGAGTATGTATAAGGAGCCCCTTGAGTCAAGTACGGCTTCAATCTCTGAGAGCGATGCTGAGGAGCTAAAGGCTTATAAACAATATATAGAGCAATCTAAGAGCCAAGAGGAGGAGCTTAGACGTAAGAGGGACTGGTTTTTGAATAAAACCAATGATCTTTTCAGTGATGATTTCAAAGGTTTTGATTTCAAGATTGATGAAAAGAACCTGACTTACAGTCCAACTTCAAGTCCTGAAGAACTCAAAAAGACTCAGTCCGATAGTTCTAACTTCTTAAAGAGGTTCATGAACAAGGACGGCTTGATTGAGGATGTTAAAGGATACCACAAGGCTATGGCAGTAGCCATGAACCCAGAGAGGTTTGCTAAGTTCTTTTATGAGCAAGGCAAGGCAGAGGCCACTGATGATGTTACGAGGAAGATTAAAAACGTGAATATGTCTGATCGTAGAGCACCAGAGGTAACTAAAAAAGAAGGGTTCCAAGTTCGCTCTGTAAACCCCGACTCAGGTCGAGGATTAAAAGTAAAGAGTAGAAACAAAAACTAAGAAAAAACAATTATTATGGCAGGTTCAGTTCAAGCAACCCCAGGGTTCGATATTCAGCCATCTGCACAGCAGGTCGCATTATCGACAAATTATATTTCTGATTTCAACTTTTTGAATCAGTATCTTCCTGACACTTACGAAAAAGAATTCGAGCGTTATGGAAATCGTACAATCAGCTCTTTCCTAAGAATGGTAGGTGCGGAGCTTCCGTCAAACTCAGACCTTATCAAATGGGCAGAGCAAGGACGTTTACATATTAAGTATGACAGTGTAGGTACTGCTGCATCAGCAGGCGATGACACTGCTACTTTCCAAGTAAACGATACCCTTGATCCAAACAGATCAGGACAAGGTTTAACTGATGGAGCTATCGCTATTAGAGTTGGTCAGACAGTATTTATCTCTCAAAACGGAGGTACTAAAGGCAGCAACAAAGGAGTTGTTACTGCTGTTGACACAGCTAATGGACAATTTGATGTTGCATTCTATGAAGCTGATGGTTTAGCTGTAGCTGGTACAGGATTAGCTAACGCTGATGTAACTGTATTCATTTACGGTTCAGAGTTCAAAAAAGGAACCGAAGGTATGCAAGGTTCTCTAGAGGCTTCTGACGACATCTTCGAGAACAACCCAATCATCTTGAAAGACAAGTATGCAGTATCAGGGTCTGACATGGCTCAGATCGGATGGGTAGAAGTTACTACTGAAAACGGTGCAACTGGCTACTTATGGTACTTGAAGAGTGAGCATGAGACTAGATTGAGATTCGATGACTACCTAGAAACATCAATGATCGAAGCAGTTCCTGCTGAGACTGGTTCTGGTGCTGTATCGGCTTCAGTTGGTCTAAAAGGTTCTGAAGGTATTTTCTACGCAGTAGAGAACAGAGGTAATGTGTGGGCAGGTGGAAACCCAACTACTCTTACTGAGTTTGATACTATCGTAGCTAGACTTGACAAGCAAGGTTCTATTGAAGAGAACGTATTGTTCGTTGACAGAGATTTCTCTTTCGACATTGACGATATGCTTGCTTCATTGAATGGTTACAATCCATCAGGAGCTTCTAACGCTGCTTCTTTCGGTTTGTTCGACAATGACTCTGAAATGGCATTGAACTTAGGATTCTCAGGTTTCCGAAGAGGTTATGACTTCTACAAGTCTGACTGGAAATACTTGAATGATCCTACAATGAGAGGTGGTCTTCCTACAGGAGCAGGTTCTGGTCGTGTGAACGGTCTACTTGTGCCAGCAGGTTCAACTACCGTTTATGACCAAATCCTTGGTAAAAACGCTAAGAGACCATTCTTGCACGTTAGATTCAGAGCTTCTGAAACAGAAGACAGACGTTACAAAACTTGGATTACAGGTTCAGCAGGTGGAGCCGCTACTAGCGATTTAGACGCTATGGAGGTTAACTTCTTGTCTGAAAGAGCTGTATGTACCATGGGTGCAAACAACTTCTTCTTGTTCCAAGACTAATATTAACCTAAACTGGGGGTCGCATATTGCGACCTCTAGTTTATTTATAACTTATAATTAAATCGTATAAAATGAAAAAAGTAGAATATGTAGACAAGGTCTACAAACTCACCAGAAGTGCAGCACCATTATCTTTCATGCTGCCAGTTAGAAACTCAAGAAGATTCCCACTACTATATTTTGATGAAGAGAAAGGTGTAAACCGTGCGTTAAGATATGCAAGGAATCAAAAATCACCATTTGAAGATGAGCAGGATGGTAATGCTATTATTGAGGCTGTCATCTTTGAAGATGGTATGCTGAGAGTACCACGCACCAATCCTGTACTACAGCAGTTCTTACATTATCACCCATTCAACGGTGTTAAGTTTGTTGAGGTGAATACAGAGAAAGATGCTGAGGAAGAAATGAACAAGCTAAACATCGAGGTGGACGCTTTAGTTGAAGCAAGGGCATTAAGTATTCAACAGATGGAAACAATATGTAGAGCCGTATTTGGCAAAGACCCATCTACGATTACTACTGCCGAGCTAAAGCGTGACATCTTGGTTTTTGCTAGAAGAGATCCGCAAGGGTTTATGGAGTCTATTAATGACCCAGACACTAGATTGCATGGTATTATCCATGAGCTATTGAATGAAGGGTTTATTAGATATAGAAATAATAGGAGAGATGTTTACTTCAACACTGAGAATAACAGGAAGAAAATGATGACGATTCCATTCGGAGAAGATCCGATTAATGCTATTGCATCATATTTCAAGACAGATGATGGTGTAGAAGTTTTGGAAACTTTAGAAAGTTTACTAGATTAGCATAGGGTTTCATTATTTTTCATGATTAGAGGGGGTCTCAAAATGAGACCTCTTTTTTTTAGTATCTTTGTAAAAACATTTGCAAATGATTAACTCAGTAAGGAATACAGTTTTATCTATACTGAACAAAAACAACTATGGTTATATGTCTCCATCTGACTTTAACCTGTTCGCAAAGCAAGCTCAGTTAGAGATATTTGATGAATACTTCTCTAGATACAATAGGTCAATAAACTTAGAGAATGCTAGGCAATCAGGCGTTGGTTATGCTGATGGAAAGAAAGCCAATGAGGAGGCTATTGATGTATTTTCAGAAACTAAGTACTTAAAGCAGAGCGCAGCGAATAAGTTCTTTTTACCAAGCATCACCACAACAGGTGATGATTACTACATGATTAACACTGTTATCTGCTACACAAGTGTCTTGGCAGAAGGTTCAGCTACATCAACGGTGTCTGGCTCTATTGCTGACACAAACGCAGATTTTGTTAGTGCTGGTGTAAGGGTTGGTGACATTATATCTAATACCACTGACAAGGCTACGACAGTAGTGACAGGACTCACTAGCGACACACAGCTGGCTGTAGAGGACGATATCTTTGAGTCTGGTGATAGTTATGTCATTCACTCACAAAGTGTATATAAAGAGGCTGAGAAAGTGTCACAGAAGGATATAAACCTTCTTAATGTGTCTTTACTAACAGCACCATCAAACTCATTCCCAGCATACACTCATGAGGGCAATTTAATGAAAGTTTATCCCTCCACTATTGACGAGCAGGGAGCTGTTTTGGCTCAGTATTTAAGGTATCCGAAAGACCCTAAGTGGACTTACATAAATCTTGAAAGAGGTGAGCCTGTGTTTAACCCATCTGCTACAGACTATCAAGACTTTGAGCTGCCGATTGAGGATGAGCCATTATTGGTTACGAAGATATTGCAATACGCAGGTCTATCAATTAGAGAGGCGCAGGTAGTGAACTATGGCGCACAAGAGGAAATAAAGGATATGCAAAAATAATTATTAAATGGCTTATATATCACAGTTTGATTATTACACACAAGAAAGCAACCATGGATCATACCAGTATGTGAGCCTTGAGGATGTTGTCAATAACTTCATGTTGATGTATCAAGGGAATCATTCCTTGGTCAACAACGAGAATAGGTACAAGATATTGTTCCATGCTAAGAGAGCTATTCAGGAGCTCAACTATGACGCATTTAAGGAGATAAAGATACTACAGCTAGATGTTACAGACCAAATAAGGTTTGTTCTTCCTAGTGACTTTGTGAACTGGGTTCGTGTGTCCATGTATGACAATGGTGTGTTATACCCATTGACAGAGAACATACAGCCATTACACTCTGATGCTTATCTGCAAGATAGCACTGGTAAGATTTTATTCGATATAGACGGTAACATATTAAAGCCTGAGTTCTCAGAGATTGACTATGATAGAATTATAGGAAGCAAGAAGAGTATATACCTTAACAATGACAGTCAGTTTAATGGTCAATTAGGGTATCAGTACAATGGTGAGTGGTATTTTGAGTATGAGATTGGTGCTAGGTTTGGCTTAAACACTGAGACAGCAAACAGCAATCCTACCTTTGACATCGACAAGAAGAAAGGAGTTATTAACTTCAGCTCATCAATGTCTGGCAAGAACTGCTTGATTGAGTATGTTTCTGACGGAATGGAAGGTGGTGATAATTCTGCCATCATGGTCAACAAACTATTTGAAGAGTATATTTATGCCTATATTGAGTACTCATTACTAGACTCGAAGCTAGGTGTACAAGAGTATATTGTTAGGAGAAAGCAGAGAAAGAAGTCTGCACTACTTAGAAATGCTAAGATTAGAATGAGCAACATTCACCCTGGCAGACTGTTAATGAATCTTCGTGGTCAAAATAAGTGGATAAAGTAATATGGCTAAAGTCCAAGAGAATTTTATTAAGGGTCGCATGAATAAAAGTGTCGATGAAAGGCTCATCCCTGATGGTGAGTACATTGACGCTCAAAATGTGAGGCTAGGTTCTACGGAAGATTCAGAGATTGGGTCTGTAGAGAATACGAAGGGGAACTTTGAGCTTACAAATAATAGCATTCTATATAATGGTCAGCAACTAAGCTCTCAGGCTAAAACTATTGGTGCTGTAGCTGATGGCATACATGAGACTATATATTGGTTTGTGCACGACCCATCATTCTCTATAGGAGCAACTGGTAAGCTTGACCTAATCCTTTCTTACAACACCAAAGATAATCAACTAACATATCATGTCGTCAGCATTGACGATGGAGCAGGGGAGAACACTACCTTAAACTTTAGTGCAGACTATTTGATTACTGGTGTAGATGTTTTGGATGATTTCTTATTCTTTACTGATGGACTAAATCCGCCTAGGAAGATTAACATTAAGAGAAACTATCCAGACCCTGACCCAGTACTAAATGTTGATGGCATCAGTGCTGAGGAGTTAATGGTTATTAAAAAACCACCGATCACTTCTCCACCGATAGAGGTAAAGGCAACTACATCGGACAATAATTTCTTAGAGGAGCGATTTGTTTCTTTTGCCTACAGATATAAGTATGAGGACAATGAATACTCGGCTACATCACAGTTTAGTGAGCCAGCATTTATTCCTAAGAACTTTAACTTCAATACCAAAACATACCTAAATGATGGTATGGTCAACTTGGGTAATGAGTGCGTTATCACATACAACACTGGTGGGCGTTTAGTTAAAGAGGTTGAGCTGTTATTTAAGGAGATGGGCGACTCAACCATTAAGGTCATTGAGAAGCTGAACAAGGAGGAACTAGGGTTAGCAGATGATACTGACTACACTTTCTCATTTGATAATAGCAAGATATACACAATACTTGACGATGCTGAGATACTAAGACTTTATGATAACGTGCCTCACACAGCAGTGGCTCAAACGATCATGGGTAATAGGCTAATGTATGGAAACTACACGGATGGCTATGACATCGTTGATGCTGGTGGGAATAAGGTTAAGCTTGAGTATAGTGCTAATCTAATATCTGAGGAGATAGGATCTGAGGTTATAGCAGAAGGGGCTGGGCCGAATACAGAGAGCAGTAACTATACCTATGGTGCTACAGTTACTGTTGATGGGTCACAGTTCTTTATTGATTTAGCAGACATTAACCTAAAGCGGGGTGCTGTCCTTTCTTTTTATTTGAGATTTGCACACAACAAGTTTGAGGGAGACACTACACCAACGGGAACAACCTCTGACCAAGAGATAACACTAGAGTACATACTCAAGAAGGACTATGACAATGCTTACGAATTAGCTACAGACCCTGACTTTATTCAGAGTATTGGGGCAGTTAATTTATTGACATCTGGAACAAACACTAGCGTAACATCCACATCATTGGTAGACAGTGGTGCTACATTCATAACTGACGGTGTCAAGGAGGGTAGCTTGGTGACTAATACATCAACTAATACTTCTAGCGTGGTTTCTTCTGTGGTTTCAGAGACTCAGTTGACGCTAGTTGATGATATATTTACAGCAACTCCAGAAGACTACTCAATATACACATCTACTAGTATTAGAGCGGTTGAGGATGCTTGTTCAGGTGTATCTTTAACGGATAGGTTTAACTGCACTATACCAAACAACTTGGACTCATTGACCAAGGTTGAGAGCGGTATAGCTAGTGCCCCACAGCCTATAGAGATTAAGGCTTCGTCTAGTAGCAGTATTATAAGATTCCAACTTCCTGCGGTTAGGTTTGTAGACAATGTTGCTACGCCTACTCAGAACGCTTATGAATATTACGAGATTAATGACTTACTTGTAGACTACAGAGAAATTGGCAACCCGACTAGCTTACACAGTAATAGAGATTATCAGATTGGCATTATATACATGGATGAATTTAACAGGGCATCAACAGCTCTTGTTAGTACGAACAATACTGTTCATGTCCCGTGTTCTGCGTCTGAATTAAGGAACCAAATACAGGTAACAATACCGACTCAGCAGATTGCGCCTAGTTGGGCAACTAGGTATAAGTTCGCCATAAAAGCTGACAGGGAGCAGTATGAGACAATATACAGTAATATATACTATGAGGATGTTACTGATAACTCTGTCTACTTCTTATTGGAAGGAGAAAACGCAAGGAAGGTTGAGGTAGGGGACAGATACTATGTCAAGGCTGATACTGATGGTGCGGTTAATGATTGCGTTCTAGCTACAGTGTTAGAGAAGGAATCAAAGCCTGCTGACTTCTTATCCCCAGCACCTCAAGATGCTGATGGTAATGATTTGGTGGTTCTGGGTGGAGTCTACATGAAGATGAAGCCAGACAACTTTACAGCTATATTTGATCCTGATGCTGTCGTTGCGCCTGGCATTGAGGCTAGGACTGAAAAGACTAGAGGAGACTCTCCTATAGTAGAATACCCAGCAAATGTAGAAGCATCAACTACTGGAGAGTATGAAGACTATACTATCCCTGCAAACTCAAGAGTAAAGCTAAGGTTTGAAACACTAAGAAAGGGTAAGAACAACGGAAGATATAAAAAGGTTGAATACACTTCAGAGGTAGATATAATTGCTTCTGCTGAATATTCTAACTTAAAGCAGTTCTTTGATTCAGAGAATGTTGCTGGAGCATTAAATGCAGCAGCATTTGTTGATACAGAGAGTGTATGTTCTGATGGAGTTAGAATTGAATATATAGACACATTATTAGAGGAAGCTAATGGTGATGATATTCAAGATATATTCCCGCCAAACGTACTTGCTAGCGAGTGTGTTTTATATGCTCAGTTTTATAGGCATATCCCACAAGGGGGAGATGATGGTCGTTTGTCTTTGCTATTTACTGGAACAATATCTGGTGGTACAACAGATAAAAGAAAGTCTAAAGCTGTTGTTGAGATAGAGGTCGTTCGGGCTGAGTCTACGGTTGTGTTTGAGACAGAGCCTCAAGAGACAGCTCCAGATGTATGGTACGAGTCTTCTGATTCTTTTCCTATAACTCCTAACGGATACCACGATGGTAATGTGCAGAATCAAACAGCGGAGCAGGCTGGTATAGTAACCACTGACTTCTTTAACTGCATATCATTTGGTAATGGCGTGGAGAGCTCTAAGATATATGACTCACTAACGGGTAAGTCTTTATTCTTGGGTAACAGGATTACAACCGTTGCCAACCAAGACTTCAAAAGAGCAGAGAGATACTCAGATATAACCTACAGCGGCGTCTACAACGATGAGAGTAACATCAATAAGCTAAACTCATTCAACCTCGGTCAGCTAAACTTCAAGGTGCTTGAGGATACATACGGTCCAGTTATGGTGATGTCTGGAAGAAAGACAGACGTATTAGTACTCCAAGAGGACAAGATATCGTATGTACTTGCTGGTAAGAATCTGATATCAGACTCATCAGCAGGAGGTGCGATTACATCTGTTCCAGAGGTTCTAGGCACTCAAATAGCAAGAGTTGAGGAATATGGTATAAGCCATAACCCTGAGAGCTATGCTGAGTGGGGTGCGATGAAGTATTTCACAGACGCAAAAAGAGGTGCTGTCATACAGTTGTTTGGCTCATCATCTCAGAATGAGAATCTTTCTGTAATCTCTAACGCAGGCATGAGGTCATGGTTTAGAGATATGTTCATAGACGACTTCAACACTCAGAAGCTAGGGGCATACGATCCTTACATGGGAGAGTATGTACTAGCAACCACAAACACTACAGTTCCTCAGCCAGCAGAGATATTGAATTGTGGAGTTACCAAAACTTATGACGTATTCCAAGGTAGTTCTGTTGATTTTACTGTTAATGTTGGCAAGACAGTTGGAGATGTTGTTGTTGACTATAACATTATTGCTGCGGCAGGTGATGTTAGAATTAACGCCACATACAATGGGAATGTGGTGTCGTCTGGTTTCGTTAATACATCAGGTTCAATCACGGTAGACAAAGACACGGTTAGCAAGGATACCCTTGATATTAACATGGTATCAAACAATGGTCTAGCTGTTGTTGAGTTAAAGGTTAACTGCCCTGACGCAAGACAGATAACGATATACGAGGTTGCTATAACTAGCAATGGTAATGAGGGTGAGTTTATCACTAATCAATACAGATGGACTGATGGTAACTTTGTATCTCCTTTGCATAGCGAGAGAATGGAGTTTGCGACTGGTCTTGTATCTAAGTATGATGCGGTAACTGGTCCTCAAGGGGCTGGTATAATCCCTGCTAATGGAGCTAGTGTTGATATTATATCGAAGAGAATCGAGCCTGTGGATAACTATCAGTTTGATGTGACCGTTGATAAGTTCTTCTTCTTGAGGAGTGATACTTTATACGAAAACAATCCTACTGATATAAACGCATTACTTGCAGCAGCGACTGAGGTTACTCCTAGTGCGGTTGATGCCAATACATTCAGCGGTTCATTTACAATGCCTGATACAACAGAGCAGTACTTATATATTATTTATTACTATAGAAACGGTAGCGAACAGAGCCTGTGCTTCGGCACTTCAAGGTTTGATGTATGCTGCGATTGTACTTAATAAAATATGGCAACAAGTTCAACATATTATTTAGACGGGATAGATTTATCTGATGCCACATCTGTTTATACAGACGCTCAGTTAACTACACTAGCATCTGATGGTTGGTATTCAAATGGTGTTATCGCTAGGGAGCAGATTGGCGGTGTATTACAGGCCGAAGAGACTTGTGACGATTGTGGAGGACCTCCACCCACAACTGTTGAGGTGGCTGCCGTTCAATTAGTTAACGGTGACTGCACAACAGGAGACCCTAGTGACCCAAATACTGATGGTAAGGTATGGGTTGATTCTACTTGGAGTGGGTTTACAACTAATGGGTCTGGTAAGCTTGTTGTGAATAATACTGCATTTTTTGCAGCACCCCCAGAGAGGTATTATAATCCTATTGATCCGAATGTTACTATATCATCAGATTCTATAACTTCAGATACTAATGGTACTATAAGTCCTGATAATAATACTGGAGATGGTGTTTACTTGGTTCAGAATGTTAGCTTAAACACAGTCGGTTCCAACAACATTAAAGCAACTGTATCTTCTGATCCTGACCCAACACTATCTGATGTAACATTTGAATTGTGTCCTTAAAGAAATATGGCAAGATATACATTAACATATAGCAATGGAGTTGAGGGTTGGCCCTCATTCTATTCATTCGAGCCTGACTACATGGTTGGAATGAATCAACAGTTCTATTCATTTAAGGGTGGATCATTATGGGTTCATAACTCTGATGATGCTTCTAGGAATACATTCTATGGGCAGAACAACACCTCAAGCATTAGCGGTGTATTCAATCAATCACCACTAGAGACCAAACTATTTAAGACCATATCATTACAGTCTGACAAGCCATGGGGTGTTACTCTTAACACGAACATAGAGCCTGGCGGTAGTATTGATGCAAGTTGGTTTGACAAGAAAGAGGGGGTATGGTTTTCATTTATTAGGTCAGCTGGTAGCAACCCTGCGGTTGAGGGTCAGTTTGAGATGAGATACTTAACTGGCGTTGGTATAAGTGAATCAGTGGTTGACGCTGGAACTGACAATCCAATAGTGAACTTCCCTACATCTCTACAGTTTGGTAGTATCATTAGCGTTGGAGACTATGTTTACTTTAGCAGGTCAAGCGACAGCCCTGCTTATAGTGAGCCTAATTATTGCGGAGTTATTTCTGCAATAAATATTGATTTATCTAATAATATTAACCAAATTGTATTGGATAGTACTGGAGGAGGGACTGAGTTTATTAATGTAAATGATGGGTTCTTCTTCACCACTAAGAACTCTGTAGCGGAGTCAAGCGGTGTGCTAGGGCAGTACTGCGAGTTTACAGCAAGTATTGTTAGCCCTACGCCTACTGAGCTTTTCGCTGTAGAAGCTGAGGTTATGAAAAGTAATCCTTAATTATTAGTATCTTTGTGTAAATGAAATTAAATATAAGACCAATAAAAGAGAATGACTACGATGATACGCTCGTAGGTTGGTGGAAAGATTGGGGATGGGATACTCCTCCAGATAAATCAATACTTCCTTTAAACGGAACTGGGGGTATAATTGTTTCTGATGGGAACATTGATATCTGTGCTGGGTTTTTATATAAGACAAACTCAAAATTAGCTTGGGTAGAATGGATAGTATCTAATAAACAATATAAAGAAAGAAAGAACAGAAAGCTTGCGCTAGAATTATTAATTAAATCATTGACAATGATGGCAAGCAGTTTAGGATATAAATACTGTTATTCATTAATAGATAGTGACTTCCTTAATAGCACATTTGAAAATGTTGGATATAAGGTCGGAGCATCTTATAATAAAGAAATGATTAAGAAACTATGGGAATAGAAACAGCAGCAGCAGTAGCATCAATGGCCGCAACCGCTGGGTCAACTGGGATGTCAATATCTCAGGCTAGTAAGGCTAGAAAGGCTCAGAGAGAGGCTGAGAGAGAGGCTCAAAGAATTACTGAAGAAACAAAAAGAATGATGGATGTAAATCCATTTGAAGCAGTAGCTATACAAAAGGAGCCTTATGAGATTATGGCTGAGTCTATTGTTGAAGGAGCAGCAAGAGAGGCTGAGTTATTGGCTGAGGCTGACCCAAGATACTTAGCTGGGATGGCGGGAGCTAGAGGTCAGCAGCAACAAGACCAACTCGAAAAGGTTAGATCCGCCATGAGTAGAGAGCTTCAAGATTTGGAGATGAATACAGCTCAAGAGGAGTCTAATATTAGGAATAATCTACAAAGATTTGCTGAGAAGGAGATTACTGGTGCTCAACAAGCGGCAGCAGAACAAGAGAGGATTGCTAACCAGGCAACTATCGGTGCTATACAAGGGTTTGGAAACCTTGCAGGTCAGGCAGCAGACTTTGCTTCTTTATACTCTAGGGGTGGTGCTAAAAAACAAATGGAGGAATTACAGAGCGGCGTATCAGCAGCTACTCCATATATGATGACCGAAGACCAAGTAAATGTACTAAACAATATAGGTAAAGAACAGTCTGGTATTATAGAAAGTCTAGGAGGAATAGACGTAGTAAGAGGTTTGATGGGAGAAGTTTCGGGGCTTAAAACTCCAGAAGAGTTAAGAGCGTTTAGAAGAAGATTAGGATCAGACTATAATGATTTTGCATCACTTTTAAGTACATTTAATCAATAATATGGC
>PR_CR_10_Liq_1_inCRDRAFT_1000295_pt1 | contig 31715 bp, 24 predicted proteins | sample PRCRCaboRojoPR_3_FD_10241 | JGI IMG/M metagenome (IMG submission 10241)
CAGCTGCCCGGCACTCAAGAGGGCACCATTACTCAACAACGGGGCAGTCAGGCTCGCTCCGGTTATCATAGCGACCGTAGCGGAGCCCTGTGCTACGCGGATCAGGGCTGCGGCGAGGAAGGCAAAGACAATCACGGGCAGTCCTGCGGCCGACATAGAAGCGGCAATCTGCTGGCCTGCACCCGTGTCCACCAGCATTTGTTTGAAGACGCCGCCTGCGCCGGTAAGTAGCAGGATGCTACCGGCGGTGGACATAGAATCTGTAGTGGCTTTGAGCAACACCTCCGAACTATAGCCACGGCGCAACCCCAGCAGGTACCAGATCAGAAGGTTGGCCAGTAATAATGCGGTGAAGGGATGCCCCAGGAACTGAACCACCGGCAGTACAGCAGCAGGCAATGGCAATGTGCCCGATTGCGCCAGCGTGCTCAGCACAATCAGGACAATAGGCATACCGATAATCAACAGGATCAAACCTACCGGTGGCAAGGTATCCGGGGTTTTCGCTTCCGAGAAAGCAGGTGGCTCGGGATCAATGCGGCGGGCAACGCGCTGACCAAACCACAGCCCGCTCACCAGCACAGCGGGTAGTCCGGCTATGGCGCCCAACAAGATGACCCAGCCCAGGTCGGCGCCAACGATTTCAGCCACCGCAATGGGGCCTGGAGTTGGTGGAATAAAGGCGTGGGTGGCTGCCAGTCCGGCAAGAAGGGGCAGGGCGAACTTCAGCAGGGAGGCTCCGGTACGCTCCCTGAGCGCGTAAAGCACGGGAATCAAAATGATAAACGCCACATCAAAAAATACCGGTATCGCAATCAGGAAGCCCGTGAGCGCCATCGCGGCAGGCGCCCGTTCCACCCCTTGCTTACGGATGAGGTATTGCGCAATCGCCTGTGCCCCACCGGCATTTTCCAATAGGGCTCCAAACATCGCACCCAGTCCCACTACCGTAGCCACAAAGTCCAGGGTGCCACCCATGCCGTTCTGCATGGCTTCAATAACCGCAGGTCCTTCCAGCCCACTGCCCAAACCGGCCGCAATGGCAGCGATCAGCAAGGCGAGAAAAGCAGGGATGCGCCATTTCAGAATGAGTAGCAAAAGGAGCAAAATGCTGAGTACAGTGGCCAGTACAGGCATAGGGCAATGGTGTTTTTCGTTGTTTCAGTCGTGCGAAAACGCGTCAGTACTTCTTATCAAACTTAAACTGCCACATGTACTCCACCACTTCCTTCCAGCTCCACCATTCATAATGCGGGCCCCGGAAGTGCACGGCGAGCATGTACCCGTAGTACCCCAGCAACAGCCAAAGCGCCACCAGGAAAATCTTCAGCGCTAAAACTTTGCTCTCCAGCACCTGCGTAAACAGCCAGGCATAGGGAATCGCCAGGAGCACATAAAACTCGACAAACTGCCGGTGCCCGAAAGCGCCTCCAAACCACCAGCACCACCAGCAGGAGGTGATGTACAGCAGGAGCAGCCAAATGAGGAATACAGGGGCAATATTGTAGCGGTTTTTCCACATCCCAACCAGGCAGCCGATGATCGCCAGGCCTGCCATCGGGCTGAACAGCAGCCAGCCGTTCTTAATGTGGAAGAGGACCATGTCAACCCGGGGCTCCAGCCAGTTGAAGCCTTCTTCCCCGTAGGAATAAATGAGCCAGTCGCCGGAGATGTGCTTCCAGTACAAAAACTGGGGTATAAAGACCAGAAAGCTTGCTATTGGTGCCAGGAGTAATGCGCCCAGGTGTTTCCTGAAAAAGAGCAACCGCTCCCTGACATCCGCCCAGGAGCGCAGCCCGAACAACAACAAATAAAGCAACAACAAAATATTCGTGGGCCGGATGAGCACAATCAGTCCCGCCAGCAGCCCCATACCTCCAAAGGTTTTCCAGCCGGGCTTTTCATAAAACCGGGGCGTCAGCCAGACGAAAAGCCCAAACAGGAAAAAGGAGTACACGTGCGACATCCCCGGTTCCTGCAGAATGTAGTGGTAAAGGTTGGTGCCCAGGAAGAAACCGGTCACCGTCATCATGACCGCTACGGGCTTGAAATGCCGGGTCAGTATTTTCTTCAGCAACAGCAGGCCCAGGAAGCCGTAAAAGAGGCCTGCCAGTTGTAAGGCACGAATGTAATAATCGCTGTAGCCGTCCGCCTCTCCGCCAGTAGCCAGCGTAAGGGCGTGTGCCCCCAGGAAAAATGGTGCTTGCATGATGGCCACGCCGCAGGTGTACTTTGTGAAGGTTTTATTCGTCCCTTCAAATGGCTTAAACTGCGCCTTTGTTCTTACCTCAAAATCTTCGAACCCCTCGTTGACAACAAGAGCGGGCAGATACAGGTAGTACCCTTCGGCATCCGACCAAATCAGCCCGCGGTAAAACCGGCCCGCAAGCTCTGCTGCCCGGTAACCGGCAAACAGCAACAGGATGAGCAGGTAATACCGCATCCAGAACCGGCCTATGCTTTTGAGGAGGTTTTTCATATTGTTTTGCCTTCAACTGCTGATTTAGCGGAGTAGTATGAGCTGCCCGTAGTGCCGTTGTGCCCCATTAGTCACCCGGTAGAAGTAGGCACCGTTGGGCAGTTGCCCAGGCAGGATACGCTCGCTAAAGGGCGCTCCACTGTCCGTTTCCCAGGACTTTTCCAGCACCACACGCCCGGCCTCGTCCAGCAATTCCAGACGGACCTGCCCTGCCTGTGCTTCCAGAAGCTCAAGCGTAAAGGCATCCCGCGCCGGATTCGGAAAAACATTTATGGCCAGCGGCTCCGGATAGCCTATGCGCAAAGGATTGGAATAGCGGTAAGCACCGTTTTCCGTTACGCCCTTTATCCGGTAGATGTTGGTACCTCTTCTCGGACCATCGTCGAAGAACGTATATTGTCCGTTGCCTTTAGCAGCGACCTGACCTAGTGCGGTGAATTTATGCGCATCCGGGCTGCGCTGCACCTCAAAGTAGGCCAGACTGTCCTCCAATTGAGTATCCCACGTCAGGTTGACACCGCCTTCCGCAGCTGCTCCTGCCAGTTCATTCCACTCCAGGAACGGGTCGCCGCAGTAAGGGTACACCTGCTGCGTCACCGAGGTCTTAAGCCCTCCGGGGTCTGTAACGGTCAGCTGAATGCGGTACCAGTAGAGCTCTTCCTGACAGCCCAGCGGGCTGATGAGGGCAAAGCTGAGGTGTTCAAAGTCCACAGGATCGGGGTGGAAGTGGTCGTTATGGTGAAGGAAAGTACGCCATTCGTACATGAGCTCTTCGTCGGCATGCTCAGCATCCGCAACCTCTGCTTCAAGACGGAGCAGGGTGGTACTCTGATCGAGCGGGTAGCGGTCGCCATCCTGAAAGCTGATGATATTTACCTGTGGAGGAGTGTTGTTGAGGGCGACTACCGCTTCATCGGTGGCGGAGGCGCCCAGGCTGTCGTAAACGGTCAGCACAGCGGTGTAGCTCTGCTGGCCTGTGCCGGTGTAGGTGTGCTCCACATTTTGGCCTTCAGCCGTTGTGCCGTCGCCAAAATCCCACTCGTACCTGACAATAGGGAGGTTAGAATCGTAGGACGCACTCCCATCAAATTCGACCGTAAGCGGTCCGGGGCCAAAGAATTGCTCCGCCTGAATCTTTGCCACCGGGGGTGGATTCCCCCCATAGCTAATCTGATGTACGGTGCCTTCAAGGCTGATGTAATAGAGTTTGCCATCCGCCGGGTTTAGCGCCAGGTGGATAATATCCTTGGCATTGCTGTGGAAGGGCTTGACGCTGTGCAGTTGGTCCGCATCATCAAAATCTGCCACCTTGATCCAGCCACTGAAGTCGACCATGAAGTACTTGCCGTGGTATTCCTCTGGATATTGATCGCCTTCATAGAATACGCCTGCCAGGGAGGAAAAGCCATCAAACAGCTCCGTGTCTTCCAGGCTGGATTCCGGTGCATCAACATTCAGGCCTTTGTACCAGCCGTTATCATCAAAGCTCGCTACCTGCGCCCGGGTGGGCGGGTTCCAGCGGGCATTGCTCCACTGCAGTGTGGGCATCGTTCCTACCGTATAGCCTTCAATAGGCACGCTATCGTCACAGGGGTTGGAGGGTACGCTGTGGCCATCTTCCCGTGGGTTCACGTAGAGGTCTTTGAAATTGAGAAAGGGCTGATCGCAACCTCCGTTTCCGTGTAGCGGATTGGGGTGCAACTGATTAGCAGGAGCCGGCTCATTGATATAAGGCCAGTGGCTGCCAAAGCCTTCCATCATGGGCCAGCCGAAATTAAGCCCGCCTTCTGGCGCAATATCTAATTCTTCCCAGGCGCCGTTGCCCACATCACCTATATATAAGGTGCCGGGATCGCCGTCCTCCGGATAATGGCTTCCGGTATTGGGACGGACCTGAATACGGTAGGGATTACGGAAACCGTAGGCCCAAATGCGGGATTGAGGCGACCGGGGCACATCCGGCTGATAGAAAGGGTTGCTGCTCAGCCCATCGCCAGTTTCGGGGTCGATCCGCATGATTTTGCCGTTGTAATTGGCCAGGTACTGCGCCCGGTAGGAACCCAGGTCTTCATCCTCAGTGATAATACCGGTGGCAATGGCTTCGCTCGCCATCGTTCCGTACTCGTCGCCGCCGGTATCGGGGCCACCGTTGCTCGTCCCATCGCCGGCACTAATGAGGAGGGTGCCATCCTGCCCCATCACCAGGTCACCCAGCCCATGAAATTCGTACATCAAGGGGATGCCATCTTCAATTGTTTCGCCCAGCAGGATATGCCGGCTACCCTCCAAAACCCGGAGGTAAGCCGTGGTCGGATCGGCCCGGTAGCGCACCACCCGGCCAATCGTTGGTTTCCAGGTGACGGTGCTGTCGGGGCTGTATTCCGGTGTGCCGTAATATTCATAGTGGTGTAAATCCAGAGCGTAGAGCAGGTAGAAATAGCCGTTGACCAGGAAATCGTTGTCCAGCGTAAAGCCCATCAGCCCGTGGTCTTTCCAGTTGCTGACTTCCTCTGAGATATCGACGAGGGGCTCCGGATAGAGATTGCCCGCAGTGTCCACCACCCGCACCACGCCTTTCTTTTCCCAAACATACATGCGCCCGTTCTCATCAAAGGTCATCCCCATGGGGTTATCCAGCTCCGTGAGGTAAGTGATATCGTAAAAATCTTCGGGCAATTCCTGAGCGCAAAGCCCGCCGGTNATCAGTAACAAGAATGCTAAAAAACGATAAGCCATAGTCTACTTTTTACAAACCCAGTAATGTATTCCCTTCTGCNATATTGGTCAGGCGGTCCACGCCCTCTGCCTGATGGGATTCCACGATGATGGTGCCAGGCCCAAATTCGGGCTTTTTCTGGTAAGCTACAAAACCCTGCCGGCAGTCAATCAGGGAAAGGTCGCGTACCCGCAATACCGATAAGTCTTTGCTCGCTACGCCGATGGGCGCTCCTTTGATGCGTGTATCGAAAACCGTCACATCACTCTCCTCCCCTACGCTGATGCCTTTGTCCCCGTTCCCTTTCAACTGGCAATCGCGGATTGTGACTGTACTTCCGGAAAAGTCCAGCCCGTCATTACCGGTGTTTTCGATCCGGCAGGCGACGACCTCGCCTTTGCAAAAGTCGGCATCAAATCCATCTGAGAAGGTCTCCCCGATGTAGCAGCGCTCCAACTTGAATTCAGACCGGATGATGTTCAGGGCATCCTCACTGCGGTTTTGGAGAATGGCGCTGTTGTGCATCCGGACTTGGGACTCATAGAAATTTACAGCCCCGGTCAGGGACCAGCCTTTGTACTGAGGCGCATCCAGCCCTTCTGCCACCAGATAGGCAACGGAAGAAGGCAGCGGTGCGCCAAAAACAGCNACTCCTCCCCCATCGCGGTTGGGCGCGCTGATACGAACGGGGGCATCTTCGGTACCCAGGGCTTGCAGCGGGCTGTAGCTCANCAGNCTGGCACCGTTGTACANCCGGATATCCGCACCGGCCTCCAGGATCAGCTGCCGGCCANCGGGAACAATNANNGTNTTACGTATTTCATGCACGCCGGATGGGAAAACCACGGCATCGGCAGCGACCTGATAGGTGCTGTTCTCGTCCAGTACAGCTTCCTCCGCCAGCAGCTGCCGCCCGGTGAGATGGCCGGGAGGCGTTTGTGCCAAAATGGGCGCTGCAAATAAGCTGTCAATGCCGGGCACTTCGTAGAACAAGTATTCCGCAGCCGACCCTATCGTCACGCTTGTACTGCCCGGAGGCGCCTGCACAGCCATGGCTTTTTGTTCCAGAAAACCGGGATTGCGGAGCGTGGTATCCCTTCGCAGCCGCATATCGTACACCCGGGGCATACGGGCCGGGAGCATCACCGGGTGTTCCAGCCCACCGCGCATTTGACGGCTATTACGGCCATAGCCACGGATGCGCAGCGGCAGATGATGGCGGTTGACGACCTGTAGTTGCTGTTCCGGGCCTTGCTTTTGGAGGGTATAAACGGTCAGGCTGTAAGCACCAAACGGGAGCAACAGGGAATGTACGTACTGCGCATTGCGGATAAAATTGTCCAGCCGGGGTTGATAACCCGGAAATTCCCGCTGCACGTATTCCAAACGGGCATACCAGGCGGGAGCCAGGCTGTCCAGGGCTGGCAGCAGATAGTCGCGACTGCTGTACCGGTGCAAGGCTCCGTGGTAGAGCCGTACAAAATCTTCATCCATAAACAGGCTGCCAAGAAGCGGGTGGTAAGCCTCCTTGTGCGGGTTCAGGGCGCCGCTGCCTAACACTTCGTACTGACTAGCCGGCGGGCCGCCAAAGCCATCAAAACCAATGGGCTCCAGTTTGCCGGTAATGGGGTTGTAGTAAAACCGCTGATTGTGCCAGGCGATACCGTGGTAGCCGTTGAAGACATCGCAGAAGGCCAGAAATTTCGCCATACGCATTAAATCAAAGACCTCGCCTGCCGGTTGCAGCCCGTCACGGTACTGCTGCATGAGTTGGCGGGCGGCTTTTATCTGGGCCGCCATGCCAGGGTTATCTTCAGTAGGCTTATCGTCGAAAGCCTCGATGGAGGCGCTTTCCAATTCGGCAGCCCCGTAGCGGGCATTCGGCTTGACATAGCCATGCGACTGCAACTGCCGCCGGATGGTCTTCCAGTAACCATCTTCCGAGAATTTCATGATCGGGCCTTCCCGGCGGCGGCGCGACTCCACAAGTTGTTTTTCAAAATGCTCTTCGTAGGCGTACACGCCCAGGCTTTCGCCATTGAGCTGCAGCTCAACGAAATCATAGCGGGTAGTAAGCACGTCTTCCTGCTCCCAAAACTGGTGCAAGAGCCATTCGTGCAAAAAGTGGCGGGCGCGGGGCGTGTGGAGAGAAAAGACCCGCATACGTCGCCAGGCTTCCGTGCCTTTGACTTTCACCCGAAAAGACCACTTATCGCCACTGAGGTGGTCGAGCCAGTCGCCTTTGAGGCGGACTTCAACGGAGATAGGCTCATCGTAGGCGCTGCTACTGAATTTGGCAGGCACCCAGTCGCCCCCGTCCGTTTCGAGAATACCGGAGCGGAGGGCTTCCTGCCGCTTGGCTTCCAGCTTTTGCATGTGGCGGGGCTTGATTTCCAGCTGTAAGACCTCCGGCACGAAGGCACTATCCGCTGATAAAGGCTCGATGAGCAAATCATCAAACCATGCCGGTTCCTGCCCGGTACTGTAGACGTAGACTTTGAAGCGCTCACTGGGGGCACCAAATGGCACACTGAAGTGGAGTTCCAGCTTTTCCCACCCCAGGGTGTCTGCTGTGGCCGGTATATTTCCCTGATGGTAGCGTTTTTCCGGGCCTTCCACACTCACTGCCAGGTAAGACTGCTGCTGCCCGGTTTGTTTGCGCCAGACGCTTACCCGGTAAGCAGAGCCCGGCCGGGGCGCCTCCAGCTCATATTCCATGCCATACTGCGGTTCGGATGCCTGGGGCAGGTAGCAGCTGTGTTTCCCGTGGCGGGCGTATTGAGCAGACTGCGTGGTACCACCTTTGAAAGGCACGCCATTATGTACAAAGGTTTCACCCCGGACCTTTTCCGCACCACAAAACACCTGTCCATCGGGCAGGGAATCATAGGGCGAGGGCTCCGGCCAGAGGCTGACACTGAGGATGAGCACAAGGGCTCCGCCCAGTACGCCGAGGAGCAGGCGGCCGGCATTTTTTCGCTGTTGTTTTTCCTGGTCTTTGATGATCATAATTACACAATCAGATCTGGCTGGTCGATGACCGAGAGGCGGGTGGCGGGCGAGAGCTCCTGCATGGCTTTTTTTAAACGGGCAATATCTCCCAGCTCCTTTGCGCGGCAGACGAAGGACAAGTCCATGCCCTGCTCAAGGGTGTCCATGCGTTTCAGCTCCACATAAGGCAGGTGCTGTGCCAAAATACCGGCAATGGCCTCCACATCTTCCTGGTCGGTCTGAATATTGACAAACAAACGATTTTCCTGACGAAACACTTGTTGCCGCCCAAGCAGTTTACTAAGGTAGAGAATGCCGAGGATGACCGCAAAAGCCACAATCGCCAGGATAGGCTGATTGGCACCGCCGGCGAGCCCCAGCCCGATGGCAATGAAGAGATAGGTCAGTTCCTCCGGATCCTTAATAGCTGCCCGGTAGCGCACGATAGAAAGTGCACCGACCAGGCCCAGGGACAAGGCAATGGAAGATTTGACGATCATGATAATGAGCAGGGTGCCCAGGGCCAGCGGCAGGAAGTTATTGGCAAAACGGCGGCGGTTGGAAATGGCGTTGCCAAAGTGGATATAGAACAGCCGCAGCAAGGCTACAAGGATGGCTGTGACGATGACATTGAGCAGGAATTCGTCCAGCGGTACGTTATTCGAAAATTCCTGTATATATTGTTCCTGTAATTTCTGGATCAGGTCCATACGTCTGTTTTGTCGAATGAAGGAACAAAGATATTGGTTTTTCGGGAAGCGTCAGGCAGGAACAAAAAAAGGTACTCCGGATGGAGTACCTGCATAAACTATAAACAAACAAAAAACATTAGCGATTCATAAAACTGTGAGCCTAACAGGGCAAATAAAAAAGGGTTCAACAAAACACAAAAAAAATTTCATGCCACAGCAAAAAAACAATTGGCTTAGTCCGTTTCGCATAATCCTGATCGTGGTAGGAATCATTCTGTTGCTCCGTTTTGCAGGCCCGCTACGATTTATGATCCTGACGCTGACCATCCTGGGCGGTATCGGCTTTTTGGGCTACCTGGTCTATGAGTACATCCGGCAGGAGAATAGCAATTTCCGGAACCGGGGGAGTGTGCCTGCTGGTGTTGGCGCACGTCTGGAACAGGTGGAGGAGCAACTTGCCCGCAATGAAAAAGAGATTAAGTCCATCAGGAAAAACCTGCGGGAGCTTCGGCGTGAGCTACACGATGAGGACGCCCTTAACACCAAAAACCGCACCGACGCCAACTACCTTATCCGGGAATTTGAAGCCGAGCTGGAGCTGCGCCGGGCCAAATCTTCCTTCTACAAAACCGTTAAACACAAACTCAACCGCCTGCTGCATAACCACCAGCTATCACAGTCACTGGCCGACAAAGAAGCCGAACTGCGCCGCCTCAAAGAGCACCACTACGATGACCTGGCAGACATGGAAGCCCTGCGCTCCGATATGGAACTGGAAACCCTCTACCTGGACACGATTGACGAACTCTCCCTGAAAGTCCCTGACAATCTTTCCCTGGAGCATGTGCAGGAATTGCAAAAACAGTTGGAGGAGATGACGCGGGGGCTGGAGCGATGAGGGTTGCAGACGTCAATGTATAGGTAGAATCAGAACGCGCTCTTATTCCAAATACACATCATCAACGGCAAGCACCTCCCCATACAACCCCTCCAATTCCCCAATACAAGCTTCAAAATAATTGATGCCTACCTTCAGGTGAAAAGCCCGGGCCTCTGCAGTTTGCTGAAAAAGAAAAAGGTCATTCTGCCCATTGGCCGCAAACCCGTCCCCGTTCACCCCAAGTGCCGCTTAAGCTCCTTTAGCTCCCCCTCCGTCAAATACCGCCACTGACCGGGCTTGAGCCCGCCGAGGTGGACATTCATAATGCGCACCCGTTTAAGGGTCACGACATCGTAGCCCAGGTAGTCGCACATGCGCCGGATTTGCCGGTTGAGGCCTTGAGTGAGCACGATGCGGAAGGCCTGCCGCCCGATTTTTTCCACCTGACACTTTTTGGTCACGGTGCCCAGGATGGGAATGCCCTGGCTCATCCGCCGGACAAAGGAAGCGTTGATGGGCTTATTGACGGTTACGATATATTCTTTTTCGTGCTCGTTTTGCTCGCGCAGGATTTCGTTGACGATGTCGCCGTCGTTGGTCAGAAAAATCAGCCCGGTGGAAGCTTTGTCGAGGCGGCCGATGTGGAAGATGCGCTCCGGGTAGTTGAGGAAGTCGATGATGTTGGACTTATCCTTGCGGTCAGTGGTGCAGGTGATGCCGGGAGGCTTGTGGAGGGCGAGGTAGACCGCTTTGGGTTTAGCTTTGAGGGGCGCACCATCCAGCAGGACCTCATCGCCGGGATTGACGCGGTTGCCTTTCGGGCAGTAATGCCATTCAGTTGTACCCGCCCGGCCTCAATCATCCGGTCTGCTTCCCGCCGGGAACAAATGCCGGTGGAACTGATGAATTTGTTGAGGCTGATGGAAGGGTCTGACATGCCTGAGCTAGCTTTTTAGCAAATGTAGCAAGTGCGCCATAGAAAGATAAAATGATCTGAGTTATCTAAACCTGAAAGATGCAGAAAGCACCTCCTTTGGAAACCAAGTTAAAAAAAGCTTTGTTTACAAGTCAAAATATTAATTATGGAAGGTAAGCTGGAAATCAATAATATCATGAAGCTTATTCATGCACTAAGCCTGGAAGGCAAGTTAGAAATAATGAGCAGGCTTTCCAGCGAAATAAAGTCAGACATACCTCCTCAAAGCAACCCTGTTGCAAAATCGGTCTTGGTAGACCGTCTGTACGGGGCTTGGAAAGATATTGACGAAGATATTTTCAAGAGCATTCTTGAAAGTAGGACTTTATCGGAAAGAGACATTAACCTGGACGCTTGATTTTTGCCATGAAATATTTAATTGATACAGATATTTGTGGATTCTATCTTAGGGGAAAGTACTCGATAAACGAGAAGATAAAGGAAGTAAAGCCAGAGCATTGTTTTGTGAGTGAGATCACGATCCTGGAACTGATTTATGGCGCAAGAAAAAGCGAGCAATACGAAAAACATATCAAAGATATTCAAGTAATTGAGACGCTATTTACCGTAATCCCTATTGAAGCGGTTTATGATAGATTTGCACTGGAAAAGGTGAAACTTAAAACCGCTGGCAAGCTTATTCCAGATTTTGATCTGTTGATTGGTTCTACAGCTGTGGAGCGCAGCTTGATTATGGTTACAAATAATGAAAAGCACCTTAGCCGGATATCAGATATTTCAATTGAAAACTGGACGAACCCTGCATTCAATAAGTTCGCGGAAAGAAACACCTAAGGCGGCAATTTACCTATCAGGGACTTTAACGCCACTATCCTTGTAGGATGGGCGAAAATAAAAAAGCCCCGGTCACTGCCGGGGCATAAGTTCAACTTGGTTCAATTTGGTAAAAGTAGTGTAAGGCTGAGGGATAAACGCTTGCTAGCTAGCCAGTACTTTTGGCGCAGCCGCAAGGATTTCATCGCTGGTTTTCGCAGCGAATTTTTCAAAGTTTTTATTGAAACGCTCGGCCAGGTCATTCGCCTTGGCATCGTAGGCATCGGAATCTGCCCAGGTCTGCTTCGGGTCGAGGACCTCATCAGGCACGTTAGGGCAGCTTACCGGCATGCTCAGGCCAAAGATTTCGTGGGTGTGGTAGTCCACGGCGTCCAGTTCGCCGCGCAGGGCTGCTGTAATCATGGCACGAGTGTACTTGAGGCTCATGCGGTGACCTGTGCCGTAAGCACCGCCCGTCCATCCGGTATTCACCAGCCAGACATTGACGTTGTGGGCCTGCATTTTCTCACCCAGCATCTCTGCGTATTCCGCCGGGTGCAGCGGCATGAAAGGCGCACCAAAACAGGCTGAGAACGTCGCCTGTGGCTCCGTAATACCCGCTTCTGTACCGGCGACCTTTGCCGTATAGCCTGACATAAAATGGTACATAGCCTGACCAGGCGTCAGTTTGCTGATCGGAGGCAGTACGCCAAATGCATCGCAAGTCAGGAAGAAAATATTGGTCGGGTGCCCGCTGCGCGAAGGCTCAAGGGCATTATCGATGTGGTAAATCGGATAGGAGACCCGGGTATTTTCGGTAATGTCGCTGTTCTCAAAGTCCGGCGTGCGGGTGCCAGGGTAGCACTTTATGTTCTCCAGGATGGCCCGGTGCTTGATGGCGTGGTAGATTTCCGGCTCTTTCTCCTCCGACAGGTCAATCGTTTTGGCGTAGCAGCCGCCTTCGAAGTTGAAAATGCCGTTCTCAGACCAGCCGTGCTCATCATCGCCGATCAGGTTACGGTTAGGGTCGGCAGACAAGGTGGTCTTGCCGGTGCCGCTCAGCCCAAAAAAGACAGCGGTGTCGCCCTCCTGCCCTACGTTGGCAGAGCAGTGCATGGACAATACCTCACTGTGCTTGGGCAGGACATAGTTCAGGACAGAGAAAATGCCTTTCTTGATCTCTCCGGTGTACCCCGTACCGCCGATGATGATCTGCTTTTCCGTGAAGTTGATGATGGCAAAATTGTGCTGACGGGTGCCGTCCACTTCCGGGTCGGCGTGGAAGCCCGGCGCACAGAGGATGCTCCACTCCGGCTCAAAGTTTTCGAGCTCTTCTCCGGTTGGGCGGAGGAACATATTGTAGGCAAACTGATTGCTCCACGGATATTCGCTTACCAGGCGCAGGTTCATGCGGTAGTCATCATCTGCGCAAACGTAGGCATCGCGTACGAATACATTTTTGTCTGCGAAATAGTCGATGATTTTGCCTTTGAGCTGCTGAAAGTACCGGTTGTCAATAGGCTTATTGATATTGCCCCAGTCGACCGTATCCTTCGTTTCGGCGTCCTCCACGATGAAACGGTCCTGAGGAGAGCGGCCGGTAAATTCGCCGGTTTCTACAGCGATAGCGCCCAGATCAGTCAGGAAGCCTTGCCCGCGCCGGATCGTCTCCTGAACGAGCGCCTCCGGGCTTAGATTCCAGTGGGCATTTTTGACCTGCTTGATGCCCAGTGTTTCCAATGTTGCAGCAGGGTTTTTAATCTCAAACTTCTCCATTGTAGGAAGGTTAGTTTTGCTATTCGGGAAAAATTTGCGTTGCCTGTTGGCAGTACAAACTTGAAACGTTGGAGCAAAGAAAGATGTTTTTCGCATTTAGAGAAAATTTCTCTAACAGATTTTTTTTCAAATGCTTAAATTTGCACCTATGTTAAGAGAAATCGACACGGTAAAACTCATTTTCGGGCTCAAGGTGCATCAGTTACGGCAGGAGCAGGACTTATCCTATCAGCAACTGTCCGACCGCACCGGGCTAGCCATTTCCTACCTGCACAATATTGAGAAAGGCAAAAAGTACCCCAAGGCCGACAAAATACTGGCCCTCGCCCGTGCTCTGAATACGGAATACAACTACCTCGTTTCTCTGGATGCAGACAAGCGGCTGAAGCCCATCATTGACCTGATCCACTCGGACTTTCTCAAAATTTTCCCCCTTGAGCTCTTTGGTATCAACACCCCTAAGCTGATTGAACTGCTTTCGGTGACGCCGGACAAGGTAAACGCCTTCATCAGCACCGTGATCAAGATTGTACGCAACCACCACCTGCAGGGCGAGGACTTCTACAAGGCCGCCCTTCGCTCCTATCAGGACCTGCACGACAACTACTTTGATGACCTGGAACTGGCCGTTCAGGAGTTCAAATCCAAAAACACGCTGAAGCAACAGCCCGGGTTCGAAACGCCGGAGCTGGAGCACCTCCTGCACAAAAACTTCGAGGTCAGGGTGGACCGTGACTTCCTCAGCAGCCGGCCGGACCTGACGGAAGTGCGTTCCTACTATTCTGTAAAAAATAAGGTGCTGTACCTCAATGGCGGGCTGAGTTCCGCTCAGGAAAAAGCCTTGCTGGGCAAGGAAATCGGCTTTCAGTTTCTAAAGTTGGAGGAACGCCCCTACGAGACCCGCATGATGGAGGTCGACTCCTTCGACAAACTCCTCAACAACTTCAAAGCCTCCTATTTCTCCGTTGCCCTGCTGATGGACGAAAAGGAAATGATCGAGGATATTGAGACGATGGCCCGTTGGCGGACCTGGGAGGCAGAAGCATTCCTGGAGCTGTTTGCCAAGTACGATGTGACTTCTGAGATGCTCATACAGCGCCTGACCAATCTACTGCCCCGGCACTTCAATATTCAGGATTTGTTCTTCCTGCGTTTCTTCGCACGCCCCGACCTGCAGAAGTTTGAAATGACCAAGGAGATGCACCTTTCGCAGCTCCATAACCCCCACGCCAACCAACTGGACGAGCACTACTGCCGCCGCTGGATCAGCATCAACCTCATCCGTCAGCTGAAAGCGCAGCAGGGTATCAGCAATACGGAAGGGCCTATTGCCGGGGCGCAGATTTCGCGTTACTGGGGCACGCCCAATGCCTACCTGTGCATTACCATTGCCAAGCCTGGGCACAACCACGCCGACAACAGCTCAAGCGTCACCATCGGCCTGCTGGTGAATGATAAGCTCAAACGACTGTTTCGCTTTCTGAATGACCCGAAGCTGGTCACCAAAGACGTACACACGACCTGCGAGCGCTGCGGTATTTCGGATTGCGGTGCGCGGGCAGTGCCGCCAACCGTGCTGCAGCATCACCGCAGAAAGGAAAATATCCGTGCTACGCTGGAAGAACTGGAACGGCACCGGGTGGAGGGCTGATGGGTGCTGTCCCGGGGAAGGTTGAGGCTGAGGTTAAGGTTGAGGATCTGGCCTGGTCTCCCTGGCGGCGACAGTGAACTGTCGCTCCCTGCGGAGGACCCCGGGTGGTCTCAACCTCAACCTTTTCCTAGTCTCACGCATTGCCACTGCCCCGGCACCATCCTACAAATCCACTACTTCTCCCGTGCGGTCCGCCTCCATAATCGCCTGCACGATTCGGATGTCCCGGAGCCCCTCCTCGCCCGGGACTAGTACCGGTGTATCATTCAGAATAGCCAGGGCATCATTGTCCATCTGTCGGGCCTGCTGGTCTTTAATGGGTTGGTCCAGCCGCTTGCCATCGCTGGTGACACCCTGCACGCCACTGTAGGACTGCATAGGCTCCAGCTTGTACCAGCCATCGGCGCAGTCTACCCGCAGGCGGTTTATCGTTTCCACCACACTGGTTTTACCGGAACCTTTGATCCCATTCGGGAATGCCAGCTCAAAGGTGGTGGTCACATCGACTTCATTGGGGATATTGCGGGAAGCCGAACGCACCTGCACCGGCTCCATGCCCGTGGCGTAGCGCAGTCCGTTGATGGTGTACACGCCCATATCGTAGAGTGCGCCACCGCCCATATCGGCCTGAAAGCGCCAGCCGCTGCCCTGCCCGGAACCGGCATAACCCGCCAGTGCCTCAGCGGATTGGATAGCACCATAGGGCTTCGTTCGGGCATATTCAATGACCGTCTGCGTATTAGGCTCGTGCTGCATACGGTAGCCGATGCTGAGGTTCACCCCGTTTTGATTACAGGCGTCAATGATCGCCTGGCACTCCTCCACATTCATGGCCATAGGCTTCTCACACCAGACATGCTTGCCGGCGTTGGCTGCGCGGATGGCATACTCGGCATGAAGCCCGGTTGGTACCACGATGTAGATCACATCAATATCAGGGTTATCCGCGATCTCGTGCATGGTATCGTAGGAATAGACATTCTTATCCGGAATGCTGTACCGCTGCTGCCAGGTGGGAATCTTTTCCGGGCTGCCCGTCACAATACCGGCGAGGTAGCAGTGCTCCGTCATTTGGAGGGCAGGCGCGAGTTGTCCGCGGGAGTAGCCGCCAAGCCCGACGAGGGCAACGCCCAGGCGTTTTTTCGCCGTTTGGCAGCCTATGAGTGCAGGGGCCGCCAGCAGGCTGCCAGCTGCCATAGCGGACTGCCGGAGGAAGTGGCGGCGGGAAGTTGACCATTTATCCATAAGCATTTACTTTGAATAACGGCCTGGCAGGGCGGGTTGTTGATGCTAAGCCCGGTTTCCACTTCAAGTCAGGTGGCGACTTTTGCCCTATAGCTATGCGGGAGCGACCTGAAAGGCAACTCTGGACCACGTTCTCAGGTCACGATTTCACAATCGTCGCCGGAGTAGCAATAAAAGACATTTTCAATCGAGTATTTATTTTCTTAACACCAAACCCTCATCGCCTAAATTTATCATCTGAAATCGCTGGCTCAACATTGTCGAGTAAATCTAGATGCAGCCCAATGGGTACATGATTGGGACGGTGGTTCCTCCATCCATCCAATCTGTCTACCCAAGGCTCATTAATACTCGTATTCCCCCCATACGCCCTATCCGTATACACCTAACTCCAGGTGCTCGGCCCAGCTTTCGCAGATGGCGATGCGGCCGGCGTCGGGCGACCGATTACGACGCTGCCGCCCCATGAAGGTTTCATCTCACTCTGCTACGTAGAAGCAGTAGCCGCCGGCATCGTAAAAACGTTCCTGTGGGCGTTGAAGGGTCCACTCGCTATAGTGGGGATCAGGGCTTTCAGTTAGGAATTCGATATTCATCTGCTCTGGATTTTCATGTGCCATGACAGCGCTTGAACCGATTCCATTGCATTTACCAGCAAACCGCTGATTTTCGTCTATCATGAGCGCAGCAAGTGACACTACAAAAAGTCCTGCTTTTTCAGGAATGATCCTCAATTCCGTACTGTAATTCTCATTGTCGTACTCATATTGACCTACATAAGCAGAAACGCCGTTACTGTACTGTCTAAACTCAAAATCTGTATTTTCCAGTACCTGAAATGATTGTATACCATTTTCGTCGCCATCTATAGTATCTAATTGTACGGCTGTCAGTGAGAGATCAAACCTGAAGTTAATCAGTTCATAATATCTGGCTGTATTCATTTCATAGACTTGATTGGAAAAAGTTGATCGGATCAAAATCGTATCGCCTATCCTAAGGGTGTCCAGTATTGGGGTTATGGCTACTGGCAAAACAAAATGATACCCTCCCGGAATATCCCGACATTCTTTCCTAATACAAGCCGCCATGAACAGACTGAACACTATACATAAAATCGTAAGGTTTTTCATGTTCGGTATTTTGAATTTCGAGTGCGGCGCAGTGCACTCAGCCGCACTCGAAGTCGTTTTTTAGTAGCTGTTAAACAACGCGTTTACGTCGGCTGCCATGACACCAGAGCCTGGTAGCAGGTCATTAAGTATCCGGTTTTGATAAATACCGGGATCTGTAGTATTCTCGTCTAATACTGAGAACAATTGACCATTGGTAAAGCCCGCTACGTTGTCTACTATCGGGCCACAGCCACCGCCATCTCTGCCACAGGCATTATTGACATCAGGCATGTTGTCAAACAAATCGAAGTGCAAGCCTATTGGGACGTGGTTGGGTGAATCGTTCCTCGTCTCTTCAAGGACAGTCTGCCAAGTATTTGCTAAAGCCCATGAATTATTTCCCCCATACGCCCTGTCCGTATACACATGCTCCAGGTGCTCCGCCCAGCTTTCGCAAATGGCGAGGCGGCCGGCATCGGATGACCGATTATGACGTTGCCGCCTGATAAAGGTTTCATCTCACTCTACTACGTAGAAGCAGTAGCCGCCAAAATTATGAAAATTTTCCTGCGGTCTGGCTAAGACACGTTCGTTGTAATATATGTCAGGGCTATTTTGAAGAAAACCAATATTATTATCTGCCCCCCCGTTCAGTTCTACATTGGTATCAGAAGGTACTCGAGGGCAACGCCCGGGGAAGTCTTGGTCATCATCAATACCCTGCGCTGCGAACTGAGTGAAATAGTATAGCCCCGACTGTTGAGGAATTAGTTTGAATTCAAGGTAATACTCACTATCTTGATAAATGTACTCACCAAGTAAACCGATTGATCCTGACCCATAATCAAAGCGGTCATAGTCATATTGTACAGGGATAATATATTCAAAATCAGCCAAGCCATCCTGCACAAAATTGGAGTCGACTACATCAATCTTATCCATTCGGGTTGTTGGAAAAAATTGCCAGTTTTCTAGCTTGTAGTATTGCTGCGTTTGCCGTTCAAACACCTCGTCGCTGAAAACGGAGGAGACGTAAATAGTATCCCCTACCCGAAAGGTGTCCTTCGCCGGGCTCAATGTAGCCGGAATAACGAACTGATAAGCGCCGCCGAAGTCAGCATCACGGCATTCTTTACTGGTACAGCCCCAACAAACAATCAGGGTGAAGGGGAGTAAAATGATTAAATATCTCATAAGCAGAAGAAAAGTGGGCGACAATAGGTACCGCCCGTTCTTATTTAATAGCTGTTAAAGAGTGCGTTGACATCGCCAACCGTGATCCCTGAGCCAGGCAACAAATCATTGATAATCCGCTGTCGGTATACCTGAGGATCATCAGTGGCTGCATCTATACTCGGAACGGAGAGGTTTGGGCGTAATGCACAAACCCGACGCACGAGTATATGCCGACACGAAGTCATGGTTGGTCCCAAACTACTTCGTCGTCGGTATAAAACGGAAAATAGCTGCCCGTTTGTCAGACCTATTACGTTATCAATTACTGCGCCACTGCCTCCTCCAAATCTATCATCTGAAATCGCTGGCTCAACATTATCAAGTAAATCTAAATGCAGCCCAATGGGTACATGATTGGGACGGTGGTTCCTCCATCTATCCAATCTCACTAACCAAGGCTCATTAATACTCGTATTCCCCCCATACGCCCTATCCGTATACACATGCTCCAAGTGCTCCGCCCAGCTTTCGCAAATGGCGAGGCGGCCGGCATCAAACACATTCTCATCCCCCCACGAAGAACCTGTAGACATCCGGGCATTAAGAGTGGCTAACCCCAATCGCCCCCAGAATACGGCTCCAACATTGGTGAAATGAGAAGTGTGGGCGAGCTCATGCTGCGCAATGGCCCATTGCTCGTCAGAGTTTTGAAAGTTGCAGCCTATGGCTACATCGGGCACTACGCTCAATATACTTATATTGTCTAAGGCATCAGGAAGCAACTGGGAGCCGAAAAGCCCCTGAACAGTCCACTGCTCTAAAAACGGGTCTGATATCTGTGAGGTCATCAGCGCAATCCCATCTGTCCGGTTAGCCGTCAGGTAAATATCCAGCCCCATCGGCGGTGGGTTGATGCCGTCATTTTGGGCTTCCGTATGGAAATGGTGCAGGGCATTCATGACGGTGGCTGCCGACCAGTTGCGGTGGTCCCGCCCGCCCTGATTGTTCCAGAGGTTGTATTCAGTTTGAATGTTGTTGTAGGAGCCGCCACCGAGCTCCCCGCCGTAATCGGTCACGGTCGCCAACAGGCGCCAAACCTGCACCGTATTTCCTACAAAGCCCCGCAGCCTCGCCCGGTCGTTCCGGAAGCTGACCCACATATAGGCTTTGCCATGCTCCCGGTGGTCTTTGATCTGCCAGCAGCCCCGTGCATCTGTTTCTGTTGTTTTGAAAGTGAACCAGCCATTCCACCAGGCCACCCGCACTGCTTCTACCGGGAAGAGCCCGTTGCGCTCGACATCCTGCACCTGTATACAGCCCGCAGGCATCCGCACATCGCCCGGCACCGGGCAGCCGCAATCGTTGAGCTCCTCTTCCTCATCATCGTAAATCACCAAACAGTCAGGCCAGTCCGGGCTGTCTGGCGTGCAGTCCCCGTTGTAAGTCGGCGGGCCAGAACAGCCAAAATACTGCGGGAAATAAAAACAGTTGGGGTAATTCGGGCATTCCTGCCCGCAGGGGTCCGGTATCGCACTGACACCGGTGCCACCCAGCCCTTCAAAATAGGCAGAAAGGCCGCCAACCTGCTCAAAGGCACGAGCAGTCAATGGGGTTTCGTAGGGAGGGATAACCAGGTCTTCCAGGACCTGATACGTTATAGCCGGCACCGGCTCTCCGGCTTCCAGAACGCCATAAAAATCCGGAATATCCTCTGGCCCATCGCCTTCCTGTGGGTAATAATCGCCCAATTGCACCACCTCGTAGCCCAGCGGAAAATCAACATAAGTGATCCCGCTTTCTACAAGTGCCTTATATTCCTCAAGGCTTTGGGGGTCAAACTTCACATAGTGGTGGGTGACCGGCAAAGCGGCGTAGGTTTTGTGCTGGCCGAAAAGATTGTTCCAAGCCTGCGTCATATTCGATACGGTGTAGGGGTTGTTGCGCTGTGCGCCCAGAATAGTGGGCACTGAGTCTTTCTCAGACCGGAATACAATACTGGGTTCCGGTGAAGCCTCTGTTTCTATCATTGTGGGTGTAGGCAGTGCCTCTTTCTCACAACTCCAGCCCAACATGATTATGCTGAGAAGTATCAGAAGGGGCGCGATGGGTGTCCTCCTTCGCCTAAGTTGCCTGGAGGGAAGTGTGTCCTCCTTCGCCCTCTGGCTTCGGCGGATGGAATGTGTGTGTATACAGTCACACTACCGTTTGTTGAATGGTTCATACGCGTTATTGGTTTAAAGAGATACGATAATGCTTCCAAACTACAACAATGCTACCAAAAAGACAAGCATGCATTGTAAAAAAGCATATAAACTACTGCTGAATACAGCAGGCACACTTTTTTTGCTACGCCTTCAAAACCGAAGCTCCATACCCCTGCGCCCTTTACCAGACCACGGCGCCTTGAACTGAAGGACCAGCGTAAGATTAAGCTCATTGATCGGGCGGAGCATTTCCCGCTCCCTGTTCCTCAGCCCCAGGCCATGAATGTAGGAAAGCTCTACCATATACCTTTTGTACCAGTAGGCGAGTGACAGGTGTGAGGTGTACTCGAAATAACGATGATCAGGAGTGTTGACCCCCAAATTTCTGAGTTCCGAATAATCTTCCCCAGTTACGCTTATCTCAGGGTTGTGAATGTAGTTCAGCCCGAGCCCGGCACCTATAAGAAAGGCATCAGCAAATGACCGCTTGACAGCAAAATCCGTACGCCAGCTATTGAAGCGATGAAATCTATATCCAATGGCGCCAAATACGGATATTTCAAATACCCGATCAAAATAATAACTGTTCGCCCAGGAAAGAAAGAGCGCTTCGCTGACCTGTTTTTCTAAGCCTAGCCCCACCGACCAATGCGGCAGATGCCGATCTCTCACTTCGTAATAATCGGGTAAAGAAGCTATGTGAAAATCACCTCCCTTTATTTCCGTTACACCACCTCCCAGCCGCAGGCTGAAGTAGGTCTGCCCGTACAGGGCACTTGTGCTGAGCAGTAGGAGTAAGGCTGTAAAGGTGCGTTTGAAGTAGTATTTCATGGCTATATTTTTTAGCCCTCCTGATTTCTGAAATTGTTTCTTTTTCTGGAAAGAAAATGCAAAATAAGCATGACCTATTCTTTCTGGAAATCAGGAGGGCAGTTTTAACTTTATGCTTTTAGCTTCATGCCATATGTTTGGGCACTACTTTTTGTGTTGAAGCTTGCTAAAGTATTTCCATTGGGGCCGCTTTGCTGCCAGAGGCGGGCAATTATAACCGAAAACCAAACAGCCTGCCAGCGCTCCAGATTAAGCTGACAGGCTGGTATTTATAGTCTACTCAACCACCCAAAAGGTCAAAGCACCTGTGCCTCTGTATTCTTCTAAATCTAATAACTCCGGAAGGTACTCCACATTGGTTTCTGAAATCAACCTTTGATATCCTTCTTCAGAAGTCGCAGGGTTTTGATGGAAGAAATTTACGCTCGACCGCCTGTTCCGGCCACAGGTGTACATTGCTGGATGTTCATAGTCTTCATATAGAGATTCCGAGACTCCAAATCCAAACCAATATAACCCTGGCTCAAGCATGACGAAGCCAGCCTTAAAGGAATAATTCAAGGAGTCCTCTAAAATGCCAAGGGGATATCCGGCAGCCGTAGCCAAGGGTAAAAAATCGACTTCTCCAATCTCTTCAACTACACTTATTTCACTGTTGTACCGTTCCACTGTATCAGACACTTCAGAGAAAAAGAGAAAAGTACGGAATTGAAAGTCCTCCAAAACAATCTTCCCAGTAGCATCTTTAACCGAAAATGCCTTTGTAAACAAGAGGTCTACCCAAAGGGTATCTCCTACCCGAAAAGTATCTTTTACCGGATACGTGGAGACGGGTACTTCAATAACCATTTGCTCGCCAAACTCGTCTTCCTTGCAGCCGCAGGCGCTAACAAACAAGATAAGCCCTAAAAGCCCGAAGAAAGCAATCATTCTAAAAGCCATAGTCTTGGAAGAGTTGGTTGTAGTTAGCTAAGGTATTTCCATTAGGGCCCCTTTGCTGCCAAAGGCGGGCAATTATAACCGAAAACTAACCAGCCTGCCAGCGCTTCAGATTGGGCTGACAGGCTGGGGATTAAGTAGGTTACTCCAACACCCGGAACGTCAGACAGCCACCTCCCTTATACTCTTCCAATTCGGTTAGCTCCGGAATATACTCCACATTGGTTTCTGAAATCAACCTTTGGTATCCTTCTTCAGAAGTCGCAGGGTTTTGATGGAAGAAATTTACGCTCGACCGCCGGTTCCGGCCACAGGTGTACATCGCCGGGTGTTCATAATCTTCATACAAAAACTCCGGAGTACTAAAGCCAAACCAATATAGTCCTGGCTCTAACAGAACGAAACCTGCTTTGAAGGAATAATTCAAAGAGTCCTCAACAATACCTATGGGATATTCTGCAGCAGTAAATGAAGGTAAAAAGTCTACTGTACCTATCCTTTCAAGCACCCCCACTTCGTTACCATACTGCTCTATGGTATCAGACACTTCAGAGAAAAATAGTGAAGTACGGAATTGAAAGTCCTCCAAAACGATTTCCCCACTGGCATCCTTTACGGAAAATACCTTAGGAAACAGGCACTCTACCCATAAGGTATCTCCTAATTGAAAGGTATCCTTATTTGGGTAGGTGGAAACCGGTAGTTCTATTATCATCTGCTCGCCAAACTCATCCTCTTTGCAGCCGCAACTGCTGATGAACAGGATAAGCCCTAAAAGCCCGCAGAAAGCAATCATTCTAAAAGCCATAGTCCTGAAAAAGTTGGTTATAGTTTGCTAATGTGTTTCCGTTGGGGCCGCCTTGCTACCAGAGGCGGTCAATTATAAACGAAAACTAAACAGCCTGCCAGCACTTCAGATTGGGCTGACAGGCTGGTATCCGTGCCGCTATTCAGTGACTATAAAAGTAAAACCTCCATAGTCTGAATACCGCTGAAAGTCAACTAACTCTAGCAAGTAATCTACCTCTGTTTGCAAAAATAAGCGCTCATAACGCTCCTCATTGGTTGCACTATTTTGATAGTAAATCTGTACTTGACTTCGCCTATCATTCTTACAAGCGTACATAGCCGGATGCTCATATCTTTCCAGTACAGATTCTGATGAACTTATCCCGAGATGGAACAAACCCGGCACTTTTAAAACGATGCCTGCCTCAAATTGGTAGGCCGTTTCAGTTTCCACAAAATACATGGGATAGGATATTGCAGTCTGCAACGGCAATACTTCCAACTCTCCTTTTCGGACAACGAATGTAGGATTTGGGATATACCGCTCTACGGTATCGCTAATTTCAGAAACGACAAGGCTCGCAAAAAAATTAAAATTTTCGAGGTAAATCTTTTTTTCCTGTCCTCGTACCTCTACATTTTTACTAAAGTCAGCAGATATCCAAAGGGTATCTCCTAAACGGAATGAATCTTGTTCTGGCTTCACTTCTATCGGAATGACAAGCTCCAATTGTTCTCCAAAGGAATCTTGTCGGCAGCCACATGAAGCCAAAAATAATGTCGCCCCTACCAAGCTAAAAAACCGACCTAAACTAGTAACCATAGTCCTGAAAAATTTGGTTGAAGCCTGCAAGTGTATTGCCTTGAGGGCCGCTTTGCTGCCACAGATTTGTTCTAAAACCGTTTACATCTTCTGTAATTGGGTTGAGCGCAGATAATTGATCTAGAAAAGTAAAGCTTGAAACATTATCAACTAATGCATTAGGACTTCCCAATAACATCGGCTCCGCTGCAGGAGCAATAGGTATTGGTGGATTGACTCCATTTTCATCAAAAAGATCATAAAACAATCCCTCAGGAATGAACCCAATATTATTCTCTTCTAACCAGAACTCAAGTTCCTCTGCTTGATTAGCATATCGATTTGCATTGACCAGTCCATCACTATGCAACAACCCATACTTCAAATCCGCCAGGTACAGCTCCACGGACTCCGCCATGCCTTCTGCCAGTTCTGCACGGCCGGCACCGGGGTCCGTACCGTCTCCATAGGGCAGAGGCTCCCCGGAGCCCACCCGCGTCATGATATACGTTACATAATCAATCCACCAATCCCGACCTACCTGGGCATACTGGGAGGCGTGCACCATCTCATGGTAGACCGTTTGCCGCTTATCGTCAGAGGGATCGGGATCACCAAAACTAATGAAGATATCCGGTTTTGAGAGCTCCCAGTAAGTGTACAACAGACCTGTAAAGGGGGTTTGATAGGCTAATAAGTACCCAGCAATATCCCCAAGCCCAAACTGTTCATTATCAATAGTCCGGAACATAGGGGCGGCATTCAGGCGATCATCTAAGTTATGAATCAAAATCCGTAGCTTGCCAGGGCTGGGCAGGTCAATACCAAAGTCGTCATAATACTCATGCATGCCGTTATTGGTCAGGGCGGCTACATAGGCTTCTTCCTGTTTGCTGCTGTGGTCTTCCGGGTCATCCTCCAGGCGCAGGCACAGGGCATGCCAGTTTTTACCATTTCGCCGTAGCTTCCAGGTATATTTTACCGGCTTGAGAAAAGCATTCCAAAATCTCGCTCCGCGGAATGACCGGATGACGGCCCGGTCGCTGGCCCGGTCTTTGAATACCACTTTGGTTTTCATCCGGCGGACATTGTAAGCTTTATTGATTTTCCAACAGCCCTCATCATCCGTGTCTGTATTTCGCCAAATGAAGCCCCAGTGGTGCCTGGTTGTTTTCACCTTTACCCGTCGTACGCCCTCGTCACCTGTTTGTGTGTCGGTCAGTATAATACGCCCGCCAGGCTTCTTTTTGTTTTCATAAACGAAGCAACCGCATTGTTCTACCTGGCCCGCAGGTGGCTCAGGGTCTTCTTCTTCTTCATCGTCGTCGCCTTCGGTGGGGTCTCCATCGCAGTCGCAGTACCACTCCAGGTGGAAAGGGCCAGCACTGGGATTCAGCCTCAATTTTGCGATACAGCCCGGAGGGCACTCGATCGGCTCTGGAATAATGGCGTTAATGACCTCTTGCTCTCCATACAGCCCCATCCGATCATCAAGAATGTAATTAGGGAAATTAGCCTTAGGTGCTGTAGACGCTACTGTGCCGGCGCTACCAGCCCCAGCTAGTGCTATAGTGCCTAAAGCGGTCCCCGGCACCACCTCACAAGTGAGGCTGCTGTCTTCAAGGCAGTCCGGCCAAGTCGGGCAATCCGGATGGCACAAACCTTCTGTCGCTTCATAGTAGGCTTCATTTCCTGAGATAACAAATGCGGTGAAGGTAAGCCTTGTTTCATATTGAGGGATATGCATAACTTCGAGCAATTCGAAAGGGACGGCAGGCATAGCACTGGCATTAAAATGAGCAGCCGTAATAGCTCCATATTCAGGAGAAAACCCATTTTCACCGATCGCAGGATCTACATAGTTCTCTGTCCCTTCATATACGACCTCAAAGTGAATAGGCTGTGTTTCAAATATAACCATAGGCCTCCTCAAAAGCTTCTAATGCTTCGATATGCTCACCCGTTTGAGGCACCCACTTCAGGTAGTAATGCGTGGGCAGTAAATTACCAGCACTCCCCCTTAACATCTGGTAAGCCTGATTGATATTATCCAAAGCATAAGGGTTGTTCAATACATTACCAAGAACGGTTTCACCTGACCCGCTAAGTACCCCTCCAATAGAGCGGTTTTCAATGGCGCTGTTCACTGAAATATCAGGCAGTGCCTCCTTCTCACAACTCCAGCCCAGTATCATAATACTGAGGAGTATCAGAAAAGGCGCGATACGTGCCTTCCTTAGCTTAAGTTGCCTGGAGAGAAGTGTGTATGTTCTCCTTCGCCTATTGGCTTCGGCGGATGTGTATGTGACTTCTGTATTAACAGCGCCACGCGAAAGATTAAGCAAGTTCACTGTTCAGTGTTTAAAACATGAGAGATAAAGAATAAGCACTTATCCTATTGTCACCCTAAAAATAAGAAGGCTCCGGAAACTTTTTTGTGACACCTTCCCCAAAAAAAGACAGAGCAGATTTTCGGCAATTACAAATGGAAGAAAAGATATCAATTTAATAATCAAGCCTGTAGCTATGGTCAAATCAATGCTCAGGCAGCGCTCGCTAATGTAATTGCACGAAAAAAAAACCGCTTTTTACCCCACCACGCCCCCATCACTCACCAAAATCCAGTTCCCGTGGACATTTAGAAAAATGGCATTGGGGGACCGTTTTGCCCCTAAGGCCTTTGTTCCATGGCCATTGTCAATTCCTCCTGCCTGGGAAAAGAAAACAAGCAAATATGCAGAGGAAAAAACCGTAGCAGCAGCCCCCCTAAACCTCCCAAAACCGCAGCAGCAACACCTCCACGCCCAAAAACACCAACGCCAAAATCAGGCACCAGCGCCATAGCGGAATGCCCTGACTCCGCTCTTCTATGGTGGCGGTGAGCACAGCGTTGTCGGCTACATTGATGAGGTTCGCGAGAGGGCCTACGTAGCTGGACAGCTCATCCGGGCTGTAGTAGTCGAGGTCGGACTCGCGGCGGTCGTAGTTGAAAGCGTAGGTGCCCAGTGGGTTCTCCGGCTGCAGGAAAAGGTCGTAGTAGCCGGCTTCATCGACCTGCTGCCCTACGGTAAGGTAGACTTTCGCGCCAATAATGCGCTGCTCGGGGATGAACTCTTCGGCTTCGCCCTGCAACTTGTAGACAATATCGCTGCTCGTGGCATCATGGGGGGCGACGATCGTAGCATCCTGCCCAATCGTGTAGGACAACTGCTGCCCCTGACGAGAGGATACCGACATCTTGAACAACATGGGCACAAAGATTTCTCCGTTGCGCACCAGGTCGTTGTACTCATCCGAAAGCGGGGCGGCACTGAGGTAGAGATTGCCCTGTCCGTTCTGATAGCGGGCCAGCAATACCGAACCATCGCGGTAGGTGAGCAATGGCTCTTCGCCCCGGTTGGCAAAATTGCTCAGGCTGAAATTGCCCTGTGTAGCGGGGAGCTTCAGGTTGGCAGAGCGGTTCTCGAAAACATCATTGAAGATGAAGGCATCGGTGTTGATCTGCCCCACCTGGCGGGGGCGCTCCTCGAATTGCTGCAGCTCGTTGGCCGGAAAGCCGGTAAGGAAGCTGCGGTAAGTGCCTACATCAGCATTCCGACTGGGGAAAACCAAGAGGTTGCCGCCATCCTGTACATACTGACGGAGCTCAAAGCCCAGGCCGGAGGATACCGTCCGCAGGTCGTTCAGCACAATCATATCGTAGTTCCCAAATTGGGAATAATCCAGCGCCTGACTGGGCAGGTTGTCAATTTTGAAGTTGTTGATGCCCTGGAATGCCGCCGTCAGAAAGCGGTTGGGCTGCTGCTCGTTGATGGCCAGCACCCGGATTTGTTCTTTCACATTGAAGGCAATGTGGTAATTGTCGTCAAACTGAATGGGGAAGTCGGTGATATTGAGGCGGGCTTCGTGCCAGCCGGTCCGCTGTATGGAAATATTGACGGTATCTACCACGGAAGACTCGGCGGGTACAGTCAGGGTGCCCACCGGTTTGTTCTCTCCCTCATAACGGATAGACAGGCGGACGTTTTCCGCAGCTGCTTCGGTGAGGTTGCGCACCCGAACAACGAGCGGGTTGGGCTGATTGGGCATGGGCACCGGATTGGTAAACCAGGCCGAATCTATGCTGATGTTTTTTTCCTGTACGGCCTGCAGGGGCACAAGGTTGAGCTCCAGCGTCGTATCGCTGACAGCTTCGATATCGGTGATGTTGCGCTGGAAGTCGGAAATGTGGTAGACCACTTCGTTATCGGCCTCTGCCGTGGAAAGCGCCTGCCGTTGGCGGGTCAGAACTTCCGAAAGCTGCCGTACCGCCGGCCCGGGCTCTATTTCATCAATGAGCGCCAGGGCATCTTCCTGAGAAACCATGCGCTGATGCCGCCCTTCAAAGTCATTGGTCAGGATTTGAAATTCATCGGTGGGCGCGTAGGCTTGCACAATTTCCCTGGCGCGCTGTTTGGCTTTCTCTACCAAAGGCACGTCCTGGCTCAGGGCCTGCATGCTGAAGGAATTGTCGATGAACAGGCTGACCGCCTTATTGCCCTGCTGCACCTCGGCATCTTCCTGCGGGATAAATGGCTGAGCAAAGGCGAACACCAGAAACGCTACTGCCAGCAGCCGCATCAGCAGTACGAGCAGGTTGCGAAGGCGGGAGCGGGCGCTTGTCTCCTCCTTGACTTCTTTCAAAAAGCGCACATTCGTAAAGTACACTTTCTTAAACCGCCGGAAGTGGAACAGGTGAATGATCACGGGGATCGCTAGTGCAGCGAGGGCGAACAAAAAAGCCGGGAAGAGAAACTGCATATATTCTTTGGGTTGCTTTTGGTCTGTTTTTCACGTATCTTCTGCAGGCTCACTAGTGCGACTAGACCGAATTATTTGATAGTATTTTCAAGCTCAAGCCCTTCTGTAATGCCTGGTCTGTAACTGTCAAGTATTTACGCCTCGATCCACTAGCCAACAGAATCAAGATAAAGAACGCGAATTTAACCATAAAGTTATTGCGGGGCAAGGTATTGGCCGCTAATACCTTTATTCATCATCAAACACCCAAAGTATTATGAAAAGAGTGATTTACGCGCTTTTGCTGACTATTGGCGCCTATTCTGCGGTACATGCTCAAAGTTCTTATTTGGCTGGCAACATGCGTATTATTCAGGAAGACGCCACTGAAGCGAATCTGACGCTGGAAGCCCGGGTACAACTGATCAGCCCCATTGATAGTCCTGTAGAAGATAGTATACCTGTTTTATGGGGAGACGGGAGTTCAGGTTGGCTATTGCTCCTGCAGGAAGCGAATATTCCCCCGGAATTAGTCAGACTGATTTACACCAATACCCATACGTATCCTGCCAGAGGATCGTACACCATTACTTCACCCGTATGTTGCTTCTCTGAAATGATCGCCAATCTTGATCCGGGGGCAACCATGCCTCTTCAAGCCCATTATACCATTCTCAACCCTCAGTTTCAGGGAACCAATACTACGGTTGTCGTTTCAGATTTGGAGGAGACAAGCCTCGTGAATGAGCCTTTGAGTTTCTCCCCTACTCCTTTTGATACGGATAATGATTCTATTTGGGTTTCTATCCCTGATTTAGATGATTCCTTTTCGGGGTATCAACCTGTGAATGTTGTTGATCCCGGAGGGAGCGGCACGCTACTTGTAGAGAACCCCCTGTTTGGGGGAACGGTCTGGGATAGCCCAGGTACAGCAGGTCAATCCTACATCGTACCCTATCATCTTGAAGAGTTCCGCAACGGGCAAAGGATTTCAAATGTCTTGGCTTACTATTGGCTCCGGGTAGCATCACCAACCAATGCCAACACGACTGCAAAACCGAACTTAAAAGTGTTCCCCAACCCTGCCAGCCAAACCCTGCAGGTGCAAACGGAAAACCCCACTCAATGGTCGGGCGTACTCTACAACGCACAGGGGCAACGGATACAGCAATGGGCTCATCTGCCTGCTGACGGGCAAATCGGCCTCTCCTGCCCCGGTGGGCTGTATCTGCTGCAATTGCAAAATGGAGATCAGGTACGGACAGAAAGAATCGTGGTGCGGTAAATAAAGCAACCTGACAAGTATCCACAGGCATCAGCCCGTGATCTTGTCAGGTTTAGCTGTTTTTTAGCTCCCTTTATGGTCTAATTCTCATCAATCAAATCACCACTGCCGGTGATGTTGACATCAATCTCGGGCGAGCCAATGAAGCGCACGTCCCAGCTGCCGGAAATGCGGACTTTCAGGAACTCCGCCACATTGACCTCGGTGCCACCGCTGCCGCTGATGTTAATGTCGGCCGTACGCGCCTGCATGCCAAAAGCCTGCACATCACCGCTGCCACTGAGGCGGTACACAGCTTCGTCGCAGAGGCCGTCAATGATCAGGTCGCCACTGCCGCTGATCTTCACATCTATATCATCCGCTTCTGTTTCTATGCGGACATCGCCACTGCCACTAAGCTGAAAGTCGATGTCTTCTGCCAGGAAAAGGTTTTCGCCCATGATATCGCCTGAACCGGAGCTGTAGACACGGCGAAGTACCGGCAGGGTGATGAAGATTTCCATATTGTCCAGATCACGGACGCAACGGTCGAACTCGATTTCCCAAATACCATTATTGACATCCAGTTCCAGTTCATCAATCGCATCTTCCTTGCCTTCCACGATGACTTCCTGTACGTCCCCCTGCCGGATGAAGACCTCTGCTGACGTTTCATTTTTAATACCGCTGAAGTCGTCAATGACCAGACTTTGGCTTACAAATGGCCCATCGGCATTCAGGCAGCCAATGGAAAAGCTGTCATCGTCGTCAATGTTGATAAAGCAGCCGCTGCCCAATAGTGCCGTGGCAAGGGCGAATAGCATCATTTGAATCGTTTTCATAGTTTCTTGTTTTTTACAAGATGCTATGTTAGCATCTCTGCAGTGAGTGAAAAATGTCGGGTGATTATAAGCTTGTTAGTTGTCCCTGTCCCACCCGAACCAGCCGAAGCGGAAGGTCAGGTTAGCCAGAGTGCCATCAAAGGCATTGGATTTGTAGGGGCTGTTGTCGCTTATGCCGTCCACATAGCGATAGCCTACGGTACCCGCCACACGGAACCAGCGGGTCACATTCAGCTCCAGCCCGATTTCCGGTGTCACTACAAATACATTGTCGGTATTATCCGGGAAGGAGGAGTTGTCGGAGACGTCAATGCCGACTGCGCCCCAACCCAGGCGGGCACTTGTGTAAAGGTGCAGCACGCGGTGAGGCGCCAGGGTATACCCCAGCCAGAAACCACCGTGCCCGAGCTCGATTTCCTGAATGTCGTCATCCTCAATCAGGCGCTCAAAGTCAATACTCCCTACGCCGTAGCCACCGATAAAGAAGTTATCAATCACCACGCCACCGCCACCGCCTACGGCGGTCGTCATATCATTGCCCAGCCCCATCTCAATGATTGGCGCGCCAAAGCCACCAACAACGCGGGCATTGTTAAATAAGGTTTCGTGCTGTGCCTGAACAGCCAGCCCCAGCAGCAGGGCCAAAGTGAGCAATCCTAACTTTTTCATGATCTATTGCTTTTCGTTGATTTTAAATAATGATTTCTCGCCCTTGCAGCCGGCAGAAGACCGTTCCTGCAAGGCATAACTATGGCTGGCCGGGATGATTCCCGGACGTTGCCTGTTTCAAAAAA
>PR_CR_10_Liq_1_inCRDRAFT_1000296_pt1 | contig 31678 bp, 28 predicted proteins | sample PRCRCaboRojoPR_3_FD_10241 | JGI IMG/M metagenome (IMG submission 10241)
GCGTGGCGAATGAGCACATCAATAGCGCGATTAATGCGATCGATGCGGGTGCCGGCGTCCACAGCACCCTCTTGCAAATAGCTGTCTCGCTGCTTCTGCAATGCCGCCAACATCTCGGTATCGACACCGCTGTCTAAGGTCATGGGCTGAGGTGCGTTCACGGTTGTATCCTCCAGTCGCTGTTATTGTTTTGACGTCGGTCGTACTCGCACTAGAGTAGGCAAGCGGGCGCGGAAAAACTAGTCCTTGTTCAGCATGAAGGTTAGAAAGCTGAAGAGCGGCAGGCCCCAAGCGACAGAGCCTACATGGGTATCTAATGGCTATCCGTGGGGCCTACTCTGGCAGCCGCTCTCCCGTCAACTCACCGAAGGCGGGAGGCATATCAAGCACCTCAACCAAGAGCTGCAACAATTCGTAAAGCTGTGTCAAATTTTCCTCGCCAAACCGCGACTCAATGTAGTCGTAGCGAGCCTCGGACTCTGGCGCAATCTCATCGATAACAGCCAACCCTTGAGGCGTGATAGATACCAGTGAGCGACGACTATCTCGAGTGCAGACCTCCCTACCGACGATACCGCGCGCCTCTAAATTTTGCACAATCCGACTAACACTCGGACGCAACAAAGAACAGCGCTCAGCCAGCTCGCTGACATCAAGTGCCTTATTTTCAGCCAGAGCACGCATGACACGCCATTGCTGAGTGGACAAATCATGTGCACGCAAATGAGGAATGAACGTACGCAATACCGCTTCATGTGCCTTGAGCAAGCTCATTGGTAGAGAGCGATCAAAGCGACGTAGGCGCGTAAGTGTTGTTCCGCTTTGAACCTGCTTGGAGTCGGTTTCCATTTTGTTAGCAATTTTTTGCGTAGCCATACCAGTGGTTCCTACTGCGTACCACCTATCAAGGTACCCCAGATGATTGCCCCGCGTCAGGTTGTCAAATAGAAATCGGCGCGTTGTGAGTTAAGTGCCTCGAAGCGAAAACCGTTAATTCGAACTGAACACGAGTGTTAAGCCACGATACATACTGATGATGTTGGCAGCTACCCTACCATTATGACTACGTTAGTCGTATCAGAAGGGTTCATTCCACTGCTGACGAAGCAGATTCTTCTGTACCTTACCCATAGTATTACGAGGCAAGTCAGACACGAATTGAATACGTTTGGGAACCTTAAATTTCGCCAACTGCACTTCAAGCGAGCGCCTAATATCATCGACTGACAAGGCGCAGTCCTCTCTAGCAACAAGTGTTGCCACCACAGCCTCGCCAAAGTCGGGGTGCGGAACCCCGAACACTGCCGACTCTTTAATCCCCGGCAAATCGTTTAAGACTGTTTCCACTTCTTTGGGGTATACGTTGAGCCCTCCAGATATCACCATGTCCTTGGACCGGCCCACTATACTGAGGTAGCCATCGGCATCTATCCGACCTTGATCACCAGTTATAAACCATCCATCAGCGGTGAAATCGGTAGCGGTTTTCTCCGGCATTCGCCAGTAACCTTTGAATACATTTGCACCACGTACTTCGATCTCGCCAATGTCACCGTTAGGCAATGGAGTGTGGTTTGAATCACACACACGGATATCGGTACCGGGTAGAGGCAATCCGACCGTGCCCGCACGCCGCTCACCATGAAGTGGGTTAGAGCTATTCATGCCTGTCTCACTCAACCCGTAACGTTCGAGTATGGTGTGCCCCGTTCGCTCTTGGAAATGCACAAATGTTTCGGGCAGCAATGGCGCACTTCCAGAGATGAATACGCGCATATTGCGACAATCCTCACGCCCAAATGATGGCTCAGCTAATAGTCGCGTGTAATAGGTAGGCACGCCCATCATTACCGTAGATGCGGGTAATAGCGCCCGGACATAGTCTAGTTCAAAAGCGGGTAGCCAGTGCATGGAAGCACCACTCATCAGAACGCAGTGCACCGCGACAAATAAGCCGTGCACATGGAACACGGGTAAAACATGAAGCAATACGTCCTTAGCAGTAAAGCCCCAACACGATACGAGCACCTCGGCATTACTGCGCAAATTATCGTGGCTCAACATAATGCCCTTGGGGCGACCCGTAGTACCCGAGGAGTACAGTAAAACTGCAAGATCGCCCCCACTACAGTACTCGGTGGCGAACTCCCCAGAGAAATCCGCTACATAATCGGTAAAACTGCCACAGCCAGCGCTGTCAAGGCTGAGCACATGGCCAACACCCAACTCCTGGCACAGTGGTTCGTATACAGCCAACTTAGACGGATCGCATACTAGAAGCCCAGGCTCCGCGTCACCTAAAAAGAAACGCACCTCTTCTGGTGTGTATGCGGTATTCAGAGGGTGAAATACCAGACCAGCTCTTACAACACCCAAATACAGCCACAAATTTGCCACGGACTTTTCGATTTGGACAGTGACACGATCACCTCTTTCCAGTCCAAGAGCGCGCAAAGCTAGAGCGAACCGAGCAGATTCCCGCTCAAGATCGCCGTAGTAATACCGGTGACCATCAATATCTGTCAGCAGTAAAACATCGCTTGCGGGAGCCTGTTGCGCGAGAACCGAATATAAATTGGCATTCACCATAGCTTAGCTGCCTATCAAGGGATATTCTCGAGCAAAGTTTGCACCGCAAGACGTCGAGTGAGATTGCGAATCGTATTCAGTTCTGGGGAATCATAAATGCATCAAAGAATCGTTTGAGCTCATTATGGGCTGTCAGCGGCATTAGGGTCGCCACATGTTGATCTGGGCGAACCACTACCAAGCAACCTGCATCGCGGTCTATGTCACGCAGCTCAAAAACATCCTTTCCTTGTGTGGGCTGAAAGACTTTTTCATAGTCGCGCAAACTGTACTTGCCTTTTGCAGGCCAAAGGTAGTCGTGTAAATCCTGGACAGCGAGATCGTGGTGCTGAAACACCCCATAGGTATCAAACACCGAATCGACATCAGCACCACTGGGGGTAAACACATTTACCGGCGACGAGCGATCTTTCGATAAATATTCCAACAACTGGTATACATCAGACGAAGGATCCGTGGGGTTCTGTCGGTTACCAAAAATAAACAGACGCCAACGACCATCTGCTTTAACCAAATGTCCCAAATGTTGCGTTCTACCATCCGCAATACGATCGGCTTCAGCCGAGTGGAAGCGCTGGCCAATTTTAAAACCCGTTGCCAGCAACTGGTTCTCCTGACCTGTGCAGATATAAGAGGGAAAGTACTCAATCGCCGTACCGGCCACGAAGCCGTTTTGTCGCTTCATGAAGGCTTCTATTTTTGCGGTATCCACCTTGGCCTGTTCAGACTCATCATCCGCTGATGGCCGTGTCGCCACCAGTTTTGATAACTCACGATCTGCGTCGATCAACTGTTGAGCCACCTTGCGACGCTCGGTACCGTAAGTTGCCAACAGTTTAGCCTTAGCCTTGCCCTGAAGCACCGCAGCTAGTTTCCAGCCCAGATTAAATGTATCTGGTAGAGAGGTATTCAAGCCCCACCCACCCTTCGGACTATGCGTATGGCACGCATCTCCAGCAACGAAAGCACGGGGTATGACGTCATCGGTACTCCCCAGAGGTCTATCATCAAAACGCTCAGCAATACGTTGGCCGACTTCATAAATCGACCACCAAGCCACCTCTTTCACATCAAGGGTGTAGGGGTGAAAGATCTTCTGCGCCTTCGCTATTAAATCAGTTTCATTGAGCTTCACATCTGCCGCACGTTTATCTTTACCCAGCAAGTCCAGCTCAACATAAAAACGACACAGATAACCACCCTCACGTGGAATAGTCATGACCGCACCATGATCATTGGACTGAATGAAACTTTTAACGCGAATATCGGGAAAGTCCGTGTTCAAGAGGATGTCCATAACTCCCCACGCCTTATTCGCTGAGTCCCCCTGTAACGCAATATTTAAACTGCGGCGAACATTACTACGTGCACCATCGCACCCAACAATAAAGCGAGCTTTTACTGTCTCAATTCTCCCGTCACCCTCAGGATCAATGCGCTCAAATCGCGCGCTAACTGGATAGGCAGCCAAGTCTTGAGTCGACGCGTCATCAATCTCCATATCAAGTAGTTTTCGGCTGTAATGGGGCACCAAGTGCGTCACAGACTGCGCCATCCCCTCGGCCAATAACTCATGGAGTCGCGCCTGATTAACAATGCCATGGATAAATTCGGATAACCCAAGGCGGTGATCATTGATTTTGTAAACGCGCTTGATGTTATCGGGGTTACTCTCGTCTGGCTGCCAATAAGTGTTCTGCTTGAGCTGATAAGTCTCTTTGACGACCATTTCGCTACAGTTGAACGCCTCCATGATTTCTTGGGTCCGACAGGATATACCGTCGGCGCGACCGAAGAGCAGCGGCCCTGAAGCCATATCAACAATACAGGTTTTAATATCGGCAAACACCGCCAACTGTCGCGCCAAGGTCAGACCCGCAGGACCCGTCCCAATGATCAGCACATCAACCTCCGAGGGTAAATCAACCACCGGTGGATCAGGGTAAGGTTCACGGGACTCATCGGGGATTTGATAATTACCCGGCTTGAAACCATTTAGGTGATATTGCATTCAATGTCTCTCGTCTATATCAAGCTAGTCTTCAACCACTAGAATTCCGGCTGACCGGTACCCTTGCTGTAATTGCAAGACGCCAATGGAAACAAAATATTACGTTTAACCAAGACCCAAAAACTTTCGACCCTTATGGCTCGCAAGCTAAGCTAATGTGTCTCAGGCGACAGCTTCACTGAATTAGCGCGTGAATGATCTTATTAGGCGCCTGGCTGATACCAGAGTCCACCAGGTAATCTTGAACGCATGCCGCAAACCTCGGTAAGAGACTGGGAGTGAAGCTGGCACGCTCGCCCATAAATCGCTCAGTCGTAGTTGGGTACCTGAGAATAATAGGCACCCAGCGCCATCATTGCCGGACGGTCAAGATCGCGGACAACATTCGCCATCAGCGGATGATAGCGGGCGCCACTCTTAAAGGCTGCCAGTTGTTTAGCAATATAGCTGGCATTCTGACCGGCCAACACAGGCCATTCATCGGCCACGGGCTGTCCTTGCATACCATGGCAGGCATGACAGTACCCAGCTCGATTTCGGCCTTGCTCGACTAACTCAGCCTTGCCATTCGCCGCGGTGACATGCGACTGACTAGAAAACCAAGCTGACAATTCTACGATGTCGGCATCCGTCAGCCCCGAAGCAATACCATTCATCACCGCATTCTGGCGTTCACCGCTGCGAAAAGCCCGCAACTGAATCGCGATATAGGTCTCGTGCTGACCACCTAAGTTGGGCCACTGTGGGTTGACTGATTGACCAGATTTTCCGTGGCAACTGATACATGTGGCCAAAGCCGCGGGCTCAGCATAAACGAAGGCCGTCATGCCCGGCCCTATCAGCAGGGTCAAAACCGACAACAGCCAACCGAGATGTTTATTCATGTTGTGCTCCTTGTGGGGATTGCGCCGCAATTTCTGCAATAACTGAGGCTCGGTGTTGAATGATTTCTTGAAGTGGGTCCTGTCGTAATCTATCGACCTCTTCCTCGGTATAAGGTACATAGCCTGAACTAGGAACACTGGTGCCAGCAAAATTCAGTAAACACCAGTTAAGCACCTCCGCTAACGCCGAACTGCTGAGCTTGGATGTGGCGGAACCAGGCACTCGAACGAGAAACTCGCGACCGCGCTGTGAATTGAGGAAAAACCCCATTCGGTCTTTCAACGCGGGTACGGCATTGGCACCCGATCCATCAGGGGTATGACATCCCTGACAAAACATCTGGTAGTGATAACGAGCTCGGGCATCATTAATCTCTGCGTAAACAGCGTCCATGACCAACATTGGTACCAGCATCAAGAGATGACATGCACGACGGTGGCTAAGCATCGCGGGACCTTTACTCGTCGAATGCCACACCAACAACAACGGCTGTTGAGCAGTGGTATGACGCGCTTGCAGTACCCAAGCACCAATTGATGTCGTTGGTCTTGTCCGGACGGTAGGGCGGGCGGTCTCCTTCGTCACGCTGGCACAGACAAGCACCACAGGTCGACTTACCGCAGCAATCGTTATAGGAGATCACGTAGTTTCTGCCATCGGCTGGGTTATGACAGGTGCCAATCCACGTCACAGGAGACATCTCAGTGCCCGGTGGGCAGGTATTGGCGCTGCCGCCACAACAGCTACATAGAAAACCGTCAATGGCGCAATAACGCCAATAATCGCAATCCGTGTCACTCCCCTGCTCAACAGGCTTCCGAGGCCCCGCACCAGTTTCGGCACGGGCAACCGGTAGAAGCGGCACCGCTGACGCCCCTACCAAGACGCCCCCCAGCTTTTTCAACATACCCCGTCTCGATGAGGTTTGTGCTAGGTTGCGCGCCTGCTTCTCAAATAAACGATCAAAGAATGCCGTCATGATTTGACCTCCACAAAGCGCTCACTATCGCGCTGACTCATGTAGTCCTGGATAGAAGCGATACGCCGCTCCTTAGCTTCAAATAAACTATCAATGTGCTCCCGAGAGTTCACAATCCCCATAGAGGCAACGCGCTGGTGCTCATCGATGAGAACAGCGTACGGCAACTTAGAGACACCATAACTTTTCCCGACCAGCTCACTGACAACGTAGGGAAAATCAATCCCCTTGCGCGCGACATAGCCCGCGTGATCCTGTTCTTGACCATCGCTCACAAACACAATATCGATCCAATCTGATTCGGCACGGGCAGCGGATAACAATGCCGGTGTCAGCTCATTGCAGACGGGACAATCTGGCGACATAAAAAATAACAGTTGGGCTCGTGAACCCGATGCACCAATCGATATTCTTTTATTGTCGAAGGTTAATGCTTCCAAGAGGGGAGCCCCTTGGCCAACCTCGAGCACACGATTAACCATTAGCGCTCCCGCGGGCGCTACCCGCTCGTACAGCACGCCAATCTGCCGCATTAACGCAACATTAATCATCGCCATTAAAATAAAGCCAATCCATAGGGCGACGTTTGACAGTACCAACCAGTCCATCAGTGCCACCCCTGTAATTTCTGCCTATTGGCAATCAATTGATCTAGAGCCACATACAGCAGCGATAGAAGTGTGCCGGCGGCCACGCCAACCATTAACACGGGTGGAGTAACTGCCTCGCACGCACCAATCCCCGCCATCAGTACCGGGATGGCAATGACAAAGTTGCGAACAACAAGCTCAGGGCTGATGACCGTATCCGAGGTTGTTGCACCGCAGCCACACTGCATAGCACGGCCCCCACGGCCGATTTGGCGTGTCATCAAACCACCATAGAACAAAAGCAAAGCGGCAGCGGCCAAACCAGCAGCTGCTCGCGTGTCGGGAACAAGTATTAGGATGGACAGCAACACTTCCATGGCGCCGATTGTGACGACAAAACCTTTGCCGGTGTTCCGCCCCATGTAGCGACTCACGACCTCGGTATAAAGCGCGGGCCTTAGTAGTTTACTGGTCCCTGCTTGGGCGAATAACACAAAGGTGAACACAGCGATGCTGAGACTAAAAAGGATCGTCGCCACCTAACGACTGCCCCATAAGTACAGCGGTGTTTCTTGACCGAATCCCGTGATCTTTCGAACGAAATCGCCGCTTAACCCGTCGTAAAGCTCAACGCTCATGTCAATAGGGTTGGTCACTAACACCTTGGGTTCGGTGCCACGACTGACAGCAAAGGTCAGCCCCCATTCCTGAAGGGGGATACGCTGCACCCGTTTGCGGGTTTCTGGATCAAACACCCATATCTCAGCGCCACCGGCATTATGCATACCGTCCACACCATTGGCCTCGGGGTTCATCAGAAAATAGATTCGCCCCAAATCGTCTTCACCATCGATACCAATACCGGAGGGTGCCCATGCTTCCTCCCCTTGCCCATAAAGAGGCCACGGCGCCATGGGCTTTGCCGGAGCGCCTGTTAGGGCTACGGGATGCACCTGACCATCGAAGGTAGGGAAGTAGGCGATATCACCCACACGGGCAGGGCGCTCAAAAATAGGGGCATCATCTGAATCGAAAAACGGCTCACTGTGCTCGCGACTACGTTCCGTACCATCTGCGTTCAAGCTCACCGAGAGCATGCGACCATCGGCACACACTGAACTGAAGCTCATTTCGCCGTTACCATAAATGAAGCTACATCCGGGTATGGCGATGGTATTGATGACCTCGCGCTGATCAAGATCGACCAAGGTCACCGATGTTGAGGGACTGAAATTAAAAATCGCAAGCCAGCGATCATCATTTAAGGCATGAAGTACGACCCGCTGGGGCATCCCCATAAAACGATCACCGCTGTTAAGCATGACCTCAGCCACCGGAGCGAGGTTGACGGTATCCCATATAGTAAGAACATCGATACGCTCACCCCGCGTCCCTCTGCTGTGAAACGTCTCGATTGACATGATCTCTCCACGGGAGGGAATCTGAAGAATATTCCCCATAAGAGAGTTGTTGAACATGCCCTGGACCTGATCTCCCACGGTCTCTTTACTGGTATCGATGACATAGACCTTGCCATCGGACATGTGAAAAAAAGCACTGTCTTGAATCAGGAACCACTCGGGGGGATAACGCTTCGGTAGGGTTTCAATGATACCCGTGGGCTCAACCGGAAGGGGCGGCGGTGGATCCTCCGCAACGGCAAAGCCCGGCATGATGACAGTAACAGACACAAACGCCACTACCATTAAAAAACGCTGCAACATAAGCTTCTCCACTGTCCTTAGATCTAGCGAATCAGACGTCGACGTATCATCCTTTAGCGATCTGCATGGTTTGGATATTGGTGTATTCAACCAGCCCGTAGCGTCCAAACTCGACGCCCAAGCCAGACTGTTTCACGCCACCAAAAGGAGCATCTGGCTGAATCATGGCGTGGTTGTTTACCCAAGCGGTACCACACTCAAGGCGAGCGGCCAATGCTTTGGCTTTCTCGATGTCAGCCGACCACACTGACCCCCCTAAACCCACGGACACAGCGTTAGCGCGTGCTAGCGCATCCTCGACATCTGAAAATTTGACGACTGGTAAAATAGGTCCGAAGGGCTCCTCTTGCACCAATCGACTCTGCTCTGGGATATCACGCACGATGGTGACTGGGAAGAAGTAGCCAGCCCTGTCCAGTGGCGCACCACCCGTCATAAATGTAGCGCCATCGGCCCTCGCAGCCTCCGCCAATGCACAGACTTTCTCGAACTGCATTTTGTTCTGAATGGGACCGAAATCCGGGTTGTCTGTTGCAGGACCCGTCGTGACACTTGCGGCGATCGCCGCAAGGGCATCACACATCTCATCATAAATGTCCTCGTGTACATACAGGCGCTTCAGCGCTGCGCACGTCTGTCCATTATTAATCATCGCGGTGGCGAAAATCTTGCCAGCCGCCTCGGCTATGTTGGTATCGGGCAGCACAATCGCCGCATCGTTACCACCCAGCTCTAAGGTCAGGCGCTTTAAGTTACCGGCGGCGGACTCCATGATGCGTTTACCTGTCGTGGTGGACCCGGTAAATACAATCTTGTCGATACCGGCATGAGCCGACATTCCTGCACCGATATCCCCCTTACCTGTCACCACATTGAGCACACCCGGCGGCAAAAGATCATTCAACAAGTGCATAGCTTTCAAGACGGTCAGCGGAGTGTACTCAGAGGGCTTGGCGACAACCGTGCACCCTGCCAGTAACCCTGGAATGACATGCCACATGGTAATGAGAAGAGGGTAATTCCAAGGCGTTATCGAGCCAACCACGCCCACGGGTTTGCGATGAACTTCAATGCGCGCTTCGTCATTGTCTTGGATGACCTCGACCGGCAAATCAAGACTTGCAGTGTAGCGAATCCAAGCAAGGCAGCCACCCAACTCGAACATAGCACCAAGGCCGGCAAATCCCTCGATAGGCTTACCCTGCTCTTCACTCAGTTGTTGTGCCAAATCCGCTATGTTGTCTTCGATGCGATCGGCCATTTGGAGAATGATGGCGCGTCGCTCGTCAATGGTCTTGGCAGACCAAGCTGGCAGTGCACTTTTGGCTGCGGCGACAGCGGCATCAAGATGAGCCTGATTGGCAAGTGGACATTGGGCAATCACTTGTTCAGTTGCCGGATTAACCACATCAAAGCGCTCATCGGCGGTAACGGCTTCACCATTGATCAGCATCTTAACATCAGACATTGTTACTCCCCTTTTCCAGGTGGTTATTGGTCAGTGCTTTATGGAAACCATCAAACTGGCAATGGTCGCCGCTTGCGGTGTTTAGTAGAGACGGTTTGGTAACACGTTACCCATACTAATAAGTCTAATCCTTCCTGCATAGTAGCCAAAACATAGCGCTAATCAGTGAGCGAAGTGGACAGGTCGTTGACGGATATTCGAATGGGTAGCGATCGACATACCGCGGAAGCCTAAGTGCGTGCCCCCTACTCGTCCGTACCAAACTCAGAGCGCACCAACAGGTCATGGTAATTAGCTCGATCTTGTTGCCCGCGCTCACTTTGGTCAGAAACAGAGACCAGCCAAATCACGAAAAATGCGAGTGGCATTGTGAATAGGGCCGGATAGTTATAAGGGAACAACGGCTCAGGATTACCCATCACCGAAACCCAGACCTGAGGACCTATGATGATCAGGGTAAGAGATGATAGGAACCCCGTCAAAGCACCGACGATTGCGCCTCGTGTTGTCAAGCCAGACCAAAACAAAGACAAAAACAGAATTGGAAAGGTGACCGACGCCGCCGTCACCATGGGCATGACGGCAATAAACGCAACATTCTCGTTTTCAAAGGCAATACCCAATAGTACCGCGACCACCCCAATAACGAAGACAGCTATTCGAGTAATACGTAGCTCCATCGTAGGATCGGGCTCTCCCTGCTTAATAACCTGGGCATACAAGTCATGGGACACCGCAGCAGCACCCGATACGGTTAAGCCAGCAACGACGGCTAAGATGGTTGCAAAACTGACCGCAGACATGAAGCCCGTCAAGATGTCTCCGCCAACAGCGGTCGCTATGTGGATCGCAGCCATGTTGGTACCGCCGATGATTTTGCCATCGGCATCGAAAAAGTCGGGATTACCGTAAAGTAATGCAATGGTGCCGAAACCCAGTACCAACAACACAATGTAGAAGTAACCCATGAATACGGACGCATAAAAGGCTGACAATTTGGCTTGCCGCATGTCAGGCACAGTAAACAGTCGCATCAGAATGTGCGGCAACCCGAGCGTCCCAAACAGCATGGATACTTGAATGGTGGCAATCTGGATGGGGTCTTTGAAAACCACACCCGGCGACAAAATGGCGTCGCCTTTAGGGTGTTTGGCGGTAGCCATTGACAACAACTCGCCAAAGCTGAACCCCGTCTCCGCCAGCACCAGAATAGCGATGAGTGTGACACCACCTAGTAGTAACATCGCCTTAATGATTTGTACCCACGTGGTAGCCAGCATCCCGCCAAACGCCACGTATGCCAACACTAGTGCACTCACGATAATCACGGCTGCAGTGTAGGGCAGACCAAATAGCAGCTGGATGAGCTTGCCAGCACCGACCATTTGCGCAATCAGATACATCACCACCACTGCAATCGTGCCGATGGAGGCCACGATGCGGATGGGTCCTCGGGCGAGTCGTTTGGACACCACGTCGACAAACGTGAAGCTGCCCAAATTGCGTACGCGCTTAGCAAACAGGAACATCAATAATGGCCACGCACCGAAGGCGCCTAACGATAAAATCAGGCCATCGAAACCACCCACGAAAATGAGGCCGGTAATCCCGAGGAAAGAAGCCGCCGACATGAAGTCACCGGCAATTGCGGCGCCGTTCTGTAAGCCTGTAATTTTGCCCCCAGCGTTGTAAAACGCCGCGCTTGATGTAGTGCTTTTCGCCGCCTGCCAGGTAATACCCAGCGTCAAAGCGACAAACACCATAAACATGACGATAGCGGTGGGGTTGAGGGCCTGCTGCTCGATTTCGCCCTCGATACTACCTGCAGCAAAGCTAGACAGGGACCACCCGCTCCCGAGTAATGCCAATACCAACCATCGAAATCTCGACATCACTTAGCACCATCTCGATCAAATAACAGAAAAATGCATTCAATCGCGAGAAACAACAGGACCAGAATGACGAACATCAACATAGAACCCGTCATGGGACCTTCACCCAGCTGTCGCCCTAAGCCCTTGCCCAGCTCGCTCCAGTTCAATGCAAAAGAAAAGTACAAAAGCAAGTGAATCGCCGAAAACACCAGTCGACGCCGAGTTTTTACACGAACATAGTCTAAGCGCGGATCAACCATTGGCTACCTTTATTATCATTTATAGCAAGGCGCAGTGAGTGTGGCGAGCTAGTCTCCCGCCCACCGCTTATCAAAGTCTACGACCACTTTATCCGAGATGGGATGGGCCTGACAGGTCAAGATCATGCCATTGGCAATCTCTGCTTCAGTGAGCCCCCTTTGGATGTCCATCTCGACCTCACCCTCGACGAGTAACGCTTTGCAGGTTGAACATACCCCGCCTTTGCACGCAAAAGGCAAATCGATGCCTAGATTGATCCCTGCATCGAGTAAATTTTCACCATCAGCAGCAATCTCAATGGCATTGGAGCGGCCGTCATTCACAATGGTGACCTGACACACCTTACCGCCATACGCTTCTGACCGTGCATGATGTCGAGCCACACGCTCCGCCGCATCTTCGGCAGAACTCCCAAACAGCTCGTAGAGGATTTTATCTTCCGCGATACCCAAGCCCTTTAAACCCCGGGATACCTCTGAAATCATCGACTCGGGACCACACAACAGGAACAAATCGAAGCTACTGAGTTGTAACACTTTACCATTGAGCTCAGCACCTTTCCGATTATTGATACGCCCGTTGAGAAGTGGGGCATCTTGAGACTCTTTGCTCAGAATATTAATCCAGTTGAAGCGCTCTAAGTAACGGTTTTTCAGAAACGACAGAGTCTGTCGAAACATGATGGTAGCAGTGCGCTGGTTCCCGTAAAGCAGCGTTACTCGACTCTGCGGTTCCTGCTCGAGTACCGCTTCAATGTTAGACATGATGGGAGTAATACCCGAACCCGCGGCGATAAACAAATAGTTGCGCCCATTGTTAGGCTGAATATTTACGGAAAAGTGGCCCTGTGGTGGCATCACATCGAGGGTTATCCCTGGCTTTAAACAGTCATTGGCGTAATTAGAAAAAATGCCGCCGTCAACGCGCTTAATGGCAACGCTGAGCGCATCTCGCCCTGGACCGACGCAAATAGAATAAGACCGGCTTACGCGCTCACCATCGATGTCTGCACGCAAGGTCAGATACTGACCTGGTTTAAAAGCAAAGGTGTCCCGAAGATCATCGGGGACCTCAAACCCAATACAAATGGCTTGATCGGTCTCTGGCGAGACCTTGGACACGGTGAGTGGGTAATAAGTAGATATCGACATGATTAGATCGCCTTAAACAGATCAAACGGTTCACTACAGCTCTGGCAGCGATAAAGGGCCTTGCAGGCAGTGGAGCCGAACTCGCTAATAATGACGACCGCTTCGCTGCGGCACTGGGGGCACTGAATATTCTCGCCCGAAGGTGCGGCAACACCATACTCAGCCATCTTACGACGGCTTTCAGGCGTTAACCATGCGGTAGTCCAAGCCGGCGCAAGTCGCATCTCAACGGTCACCGTTGTGTAACCTGCCGCAGCCAAAGCAGCTCGTGCGTCCTCTTCCATGACACCCATCGCAGGACAACCGATATACGTCGGTGTCATCACCAAATGAACGCCATCATCATCGAGGTATACATCCTGCAAAACACCGAGCTCGTACAGAGTAATGACGGGAATTTCTGGGTCCATCACCCCATCGAGAATAGACCAGAGCTCTGGGTGAGGTGATTCTGCCCGGCGAGTGCGCCTTGCAAGCTCCTCCTCGGGTAACAATGGAATCAGGTCTGCGTTTGGCACGCCAAAAACCTCAAGCCTTACCAACGTAAGCCGGGGTAAGCGCGCTGCATGAACTGCAGCTCTGCCAATAGGTAGCCGAGACTCTCGGTGTGATAACCTGTACGGCCACCCTGTACTGACCAACTGGACTCCGGGACAGGCAAAGTCGCTTGTATCAGAACAGACGTCACCGTCTGCTGCCATTCATCTCGGATAGTGCGCGGATCGACCGCTATACCCTCTGCAATCAACGCTTCTTCTAGGGCATCAACCTCAAACAATTCATGGGTGTAACCCCACAATTCATCGAGGGCCTGACGCATACGCTGATGACTCTCGGTAGTCCCATCACCCAAGCGCAGCACCCACTCTTTGCCTCGTCGCAGATGGTACGTGCTCTCTTTTTCGGCCTTTGCCGCAATACCCGCCAGCCTTTGATCAGAACTGCCCTTTAACTCACGCAGGAACGGAAGGGCAAAAGCATCATAGAGAAACTGGCGGACAACGCTAAACGCAAAATCACCGCGGGGTAATTCGCACAGCAACAAATTGCTGAATTCGCGCGCATCACGGGTGTAAGCAAAGGTATCTTCGGTGGCACCGCCACCCGTCAACTCTGCGGCATATTGATAGTACATCCGAGCACGGCCAACGAAATCGAGGGCCACATTGGTGAGGGCTAGATCCTCTTCCAAAAACGGCGCTCGGCTGGTCCATTCTGACAATCGATGCCCAAGTACCAGGGCGTCATCTGCCAAGCGCAGTACATATTTGGCAATGTGTGCATTATCGCTCACAGACTATCCACCCCCTCTGGCAGTTCGTACATGGCGGCATGCCGATAGGGTTTATCATCTAGCGGGTCATAGAAACTCTCACAATCTGACTCTTGAGAGGCCGTGATATCACGGGAAGCAACCACCCAAATACTGACCCCCTCACCTCGGCGTGTGTAGACGTCTCGGGCGTACTCAAGGGCCTGCTCAGGGTCGTCTGCGTGTAAGCTACCAACGTGCTTATGATCCAGGCCCCGACGTGACCGAATAAAAACTTCGTAAAGCTGAAGATGATCTGACATTTATACGTGTCCCGTAGCAGAATAATCAGGCAACATCGGTCGCGCGAGCGCGACGCTTGCTGTCATAAGCTGCCATCGCTTCGCGTACCCAAGCACCGTCCTCGTGGGCCTTTATATGGTGCGCGATGCGTTGACGATTACAGAGCCCATCACCAGAAATCACCCGCTCGAACTCATCCCAATCAATTTCGCCAAAATCATAGTGGCCACGATCCTCGTTCCATTTAAGATCCGGATCTGGGATTTCCAAACCAATGGCATGAGCCTGCTGAACCGCCTGATCAACATACTGCTGACGCAAATCGTCATTACTACGGCGCTTAATTTTCCACTTCATGCTTTGAGCGCTGTGCGCAGATTCACCGTCATGAGGTCCAAACATCATCAGAGCAGGCCACCACCAACGATTGAGAGAGTCTTGCGCCATTGCACGCTGCTCTTCAGATCCCTGCATCAACACCATCATAATGTTGTAGCCCTGACGCTGATGAAAACTTTCCTCTTTGCAGATGCGCACCATGGCTCGGGCATAGGGACCGTAAGAGGTATTCTGCAGAGACACCTGATTGACAATAGCGGCACTATCGACCAGCCAACCGATGGCGCCTATATCTGCCCAAGTAAGGGACGGATAGTTAAAAATCGATGCGTATTTACTTATTCCCTTGTGCAGACGATCAATCATTTCTTCACGGGTAATACCAAGGGTTTCTGCCGCTGAGTATAGGTACAAACCATGCCCAGCTTCATCTTGCACTTTGGCCAAGAGAATGGCTTTACGCTCTAGCGTAGGCGCGCGGGTAATCCAATTACCTTCCGGTTGTTCACCAATAACCTCTGAATGTGCATGCTGAGAAATTTGTCGGATCAAATTTTGACGATACTTCTCCGGCATCCAGTCCTTGGGCTCTATTTTTTCTTCAGCATCAATCCGGGCTTGAAACTTCTCTTCACTCGGCAGTGCGACAATGTTGTCATTCATGTTCATGCTCCACGCAAGTTAGTTGTTAATCAGACACGCTCAATGATGAGTGCGATACCCTGCCCCACCCCAATACACATCGTGCAAAGCGCGTAGCGTCCACCGCGACGATGCAGTTCATACGTAGCTGTCGTTACTAAACGGGCCCCGCTCATACCCAAGGGATGGCCGATAGAAATCGCACCCCCGTTGGGGTTCACATGCTCGGCGTCGTCGGGTAATCCCAAGGCCCGCATAACCGCCAAACCCTGAGCTGCAAACGCTTCATTGAGCTCAATGACATCCATCTGCTCAAGCGTCAGCCCCGCAACCCGCAAGACCTTGTTGGTTGCTTCAAAGGGACCGTACCCCATAATCCTCGGCTCCAGCCCACTAGTCGCCATGGCCACTACCCGCGCCTTCGGCGTCAGGCCCTGCGCGTCGGCAGCGGCTTCTGAGGCAATCAACAGCGCACAGGCGCCATCATTGACACTGGATGCATTGCCCGCGGTAACACTGCCCCCCTCACGAAAAGGCGTCGGTAACTTGCCAAGCACGTCTAAGGAAGTGCCGCGTCGAGGTCCCTCATCGCTATCGACACAGATAGGATCTGCTTTTCGCTGGGGGACCATAACCGGTGTGATTTCCTCCGAGAGGTACCCGGCGTCCTGTGCTGCCAGCGCGCGCTCATGGGAGCGCAAAGCGAAGGCATCCTGCGCCGCACGCTCAATACCGAACTGTTCAGCGACGTTTTCTGCGGTTTCAGGCATGGAGTCAGTGCCCCACTGCTTCTTGAACATAGGATTGATAAAGCGCCAACCGATGGTTGTGTCATAGGTCTCGATATTGCGATCAAAAGCCGAGCTACCTTTCCCAAAAACAAAGGGTGCTCGACTCATGGATTCAACACCACCGGCGATGGCCAATTCAATTTCACCCGCCTTAACCGCCCGGGCTGCCGAACCAATTGCATCCATGCCAGAACCGCAGAGCCGATTCACAGTAACAGCAGGCACAGACTCAGGCAGCCCTGCTAGCAGCGCACTCATTCGCCCGACATTGCGATTATCTTCACCCGCCTGGTTGGCACAGCCATACCAAATATCGTCAACTTTACTCCAGTCAACCTGTGGATTGCGTGCCACCAGTGCACGCATCGGGATGGCGCCAAGGTCATCAGTTCGGACCATGGACAAACTACCACCGTAGCGGCCTACAGGGGTACGAATCGCGTCGCAGATGAAGACCTTGCTCACGCCTGCTCCTCCTTAATGTGGGTCAGTGCCCCGCCAATGGTGGCGGAATTACCGCGGAATTGGGCGATGATAGTGCCCTTCTGGTTAGTCACCACCGAATCATAAATACCCGTGCGTTTGCCCTGATGCACCGCCGAAGATACAGCGGTTAGGACATCGCCTAGCTTTGCAGGTCGCAGGAAGTCGATTCGCGCTCCGGAAGCCACGGTGACCAAATTGCGGCTATTGCAGGCGAATGCGAAGGCACTATCAGCAAGGGCAAAAATGAACCCCCCGTGACAAATTTGGTGACCGTTGACCATATCTTCACGGACAGGCATCGTGATTTCGGCGCGGCCCGCGGTGACCGACACCAGTGTCATACCCATACCCTGAGTGGCGCGATCATCGGCCCACATGGCATCACCGGCAGCCTTGGCAATACGATCAGCGTTAACACCATCCGCCGTGTCTTGGTGAGCGTCACTCATTATCGCCCCTTATAAACGGGGGGGCGTTTTTCCAAAAACGCCTTTACCCCCTCAGCGTAGTCATCGGTAAAACCCGCCACTCGCATGAGCTCCTTCTCTAATTCCAGCTGCTCATCGAGGGAGTTAGTCATCGACGCCGAAAACGCCTGCTTGGTGTACCCAAACCCCTTGGTTGGCTGGGTCGCCAGGTGTCTGGCCAAGCCCATCACGGTGGTCATTAGGTCATCGTCATCAACGACCTCCCAAATCAAACCCCACTCCTTCGCTTGATCGGCGGAAATTTTGGGCATGAGCATTGCCATCCCTTTTGCCCTAGCCATACCCACCAATCGCGGCAGGTGCCAGGTGCCACCGGAATCGGGTATGAGCCCCAACATGGCAAATGACTCGACAAACTTTGCGGAGCGCGCTGCGAATACCAAATCACAGGCTAAGGCAATGTTAGCGCCGGCACCGGCGGCAACACCGTTGACTGCGCACAAGACGGGCTTTTCCATCGACGTGATGCGACGTATGAGAGGATTATAAAAGGCCTCTACCGATGCACCTAAATCGACACGCTCACCCGGTGCGACATTGCGATCGTTGAGGTCTTGACCAGCACAAAATCCTCGCCCCGCACCTGTAATCACTACAGCTCTGATCGTCGCATCCTCGGCGGCACGCCCGAGCACCTCGGCAACCTCGGCATGCATACTGGCTGTAAAGCTGTTGAGGCTATCAGGGCGATTCAACGTCAAGCACGCAACGCTATCCTCAACATCAAATAAAATACTCTCGTAGCTCACCATCAGTCCTCTTGTCGTTCGACAAGCGTCAGAATGTCGTAGACCGCCACCAATTCCTGATTTTGATTACTCACTTCGACTGCCCAAACCACCACGCCGTTCGGCTTATCATCACCGCGGCGGGCCTTCTTAATTTTGCGCTTAACGGTGAGTTTGGCTTGGATGGTTGTTCCAGCAGGAACCGGCTCAACAAAACGCAAGTTTTCCAATCCGTAGTTAGCTATTACCGGCCCAGGATTTGGGTCAACAAACATGCCCGCAGCAGCCGACAACACAAAATAGCCATGCGCAACACGCTGTCCAAAAAATGAGTCTTTGGCCGCGATATCGTCAAAATGCGCATAAAAATGGTCGCCACTGATACAGCCAAAGTTGACGATATCCGCCTCTGTCACCGTTCGACGATGGGTGACTAACGTTTCACCAATAGCAAGCTGCTCGAAGTATTTTTTGAAGGGATGCACCACGTCGTGCTTCTCGCGCGCACCCGCATGATATTCGTTTGTTATAGCCATCAATGTGGTGGGTGAGCCCTGGATAGCGGTACGCTGCATATAATGTTTGATTGCACGTACACCGCCCAATTCCTCGCCACCACCCGCTCGACCAGGGCCGCCATGCACTAAATTCGCGAGCGGGGAGCCGTGACCTGTAGACTCGCCCGCACAATCACGATTGAGCACCAACATACGACCATGCCACGGCGCAGTGCCCAAAATAATCGTTCGCGCCTCCACATCGTCATAAGTGTAGACAGAGCCGACCAGAGAGCCCTTACCCAAGCGCGCGATCGTCACTGCATCTCCGAGGTTACTGTAAGGCATGACGGTGGCTACCGGACCAAAGGCTTCAACACTGTGGATTTTCTCGGCCTCAAGGGGATTCTCACAACGCAGTAGTGTGGCCGGATAAAATGCGCCAGCATTACTCTCCAAACCCACTAACGGCATAGCCTGATCACTACCGTAAGCGATCGTCGCCTCGGAGGTCAGTTCAGCGACCTTCGAGCGAACATCATCAGCCTGCTCTGCACTGACCAAGGCCCCCAAACGAACGCCCTCCTGAGTCGGATCCCCCAGAGTCATCTTAGCCAGTCGTACCGACAATGCATCGACGACCGCATCAATAGACTCCTCTGGCACGATAATCCGACGAATGGCAGTACATTTCTGTCCCGCCTTGAACGTCATCTCCTTAGCAACTTCCTTGATGAAAAGCGCGAACTCCTCGTCATCGGGTCGCACCGATTGACCGAGAATGGCGCAGTTCAAAGAATCCGCCTCCATCGTGAAAGGCACACTGTTAGCGATGAGATTAGGGTGGTTACGCAGCGCCTGACCGGTACTAGCCGAGCCGGTAAAGGTAACGACATCCTGCTCATTAAGATGGTCGAGCAAATCCCCTGCACTACCGCATATGAGCTGAATAGCCCCCTCGGGTAGCGTACCGACACTGAGCATTTCTTTGACCACCGCTTGGGTGAGATAGGCCGTAGGTGTAGCCGGCTTAACGATAACGGGCATACCCGCAGCGAGGCTGGGCGCTATTTTTTCCAACATACCCCAGACTGGGAAATTGTAGGCGTTGATGTGCACCGCCACACCCACCTTTGGTGTGAGAATATGACGACCAACAAAGCTGCCATTTCGAGACAGCCGCTCCATGTCCCCTTCTACCAGCACCACGTCGTTGGGTAACTCACGGGTAACGAGACTGGCATAGCTGAATACGGTCCCTATACCGCCCTCAATATCGGGCCAGGAATCCGCTCGGGTAGCACCGGTTTTGAACGACAGCTGATAAAAATCTTCCTTCTTTTCCATGAGGTGCTTTGCAATGGCTTTCAAAGCCGCAGCACGCTCGTGAAACGTCATAGCACGCAAGCCGCTGCCGCCTATGTCCCGTGCATAGCGCACTGCTTCCGCCATGTTGATGCCATCGCTAGTAACAGTGCACACGGGCTCACCATGAACCGCATCAACAACCTGCCTGCCTTGACCTGCGCCCTCGACCCAAGCACCGGCAATGTAACTCTGTAGCTTCATGAAAACTCCCGCAGACTGATGCCTTATTGTTTTCCAATATGATACACAACTTTTCCAAAATCAAAAACAATTGTAATATTTTTTGAAGCGATATTGCTCGCTCCTGTGCAATTGATTGTGGCTCGCCAATAGGTCATGGTTCAGCCTTGCGAATAACAAAAAATACAGGAGATATCGTCATGTTCGACCGTATAGCTCAGTACTACACTCCCATGCTCCGAGGAACCGCTGTCAGCTGCCTGCTGGCCACTCTAGTCGCTTGTCCCGATACGACGAACCAGACAACACTGTCCAATCCCGTGACAGAACAAATCAGTGTGAGCCAACCGGGCTATCGTCACGTTGAACCCGGGCAAGATAATGACGAAGCCAACCGTAGTTTCATCACCTTTGCTGAACTGCCCGCAACAGGTTCGGGAGCACTCACAGGGATGCGTGTAAGCATCAAGGACAACATACATGTGGCAGGGCTACCCAATACGGCAGGCACGCCGGCGCTAGACCGATTCATTCCATCAGAGGATGCCACCATCATCACCCGGATCCGGGAGGCTGGGGCCGTGATCGCTGGTAAAAACAATATGCATGAACTTGCTTACGGCATCACTAGCGCCAATGGAGCCTATGGCGCGGTGACCAATGCAACTAACGCAAAAATGATTGCGGGCGGCAGCAGCGGCGGTACAGCGGTTGCTGTAGCACTGGGGATTGTCGATGCTGGCATTGGCACGGATACGGGTGGCTCGGTGCGGATTCCTGCCGCACTAAATGGCGTGGTGGGTTTTCGGCCAACAACCGGCCGATACCCCAACGACGGCATGACACTTATCTCAACTACCAGAGATACCGCGGGACCGATCGCGAAAAACGTCACTAGCGCAGCACTGCTTGACAATATTCTCGCTGGCGAGCCCGTCTCCAAGCTCGAGCCAGTCAGCCTCAAGGGGCTAAGGCTCGGTATATCACGACACTATTTTTATGATGATCTGGCTCCGCCAGTTGCGGACACAATGGCCCATGTTTTGAGCCGCCTAGAGGAGGCTGGAGTCGAATTGGTCAATGCTGATTTCGAAAACATTGACGCCTTAAACTCCGCGGTGAGCTTCCCAGTGGTTTTATACGAGACCAATCAACTATTGCGACGTTACTTGGCCGACTATGTGCCGAGCGTGTCGATAACAGCCCTACGCCAGAGCATCGCGAGCCCCGATGTGGCCGAGGTGGTCGGCAGCGCACTGGATGGTGTTATTGACGAATCCAGCTACCGCCGCGCAGTTGGCGAGCAACGTCGCGCGCTACAGAGCGCTTACGCCAACTATTTCGACAGCCATAACGTTGCTGCAATGCTGTTCCCTACTACACCACTGCAAGCTAGCCCCATCAACGCCGACCTCAACACCGTTGCCCTCAATGGTCGAGGGGTATCAACCTTTGCCACTTACATCAGAAATACCGACCCCGGAAGCAACGCAGGTATTCCAGGCATTAGCCTACCAACCGGCATGCGCCCCAATGGTCTACCAATGGGTATTGAACTCGATGGTCCACAGGGCTCCGATCGTCAGTTACTAGCCATAGCCAAAGCCATAGAGACACTGCTTATACGCACGCCGGCGGAGTCAATTGAGGCTACGGACTGATCGCAATATCCACAACCGTTGCCGCCGCAGCCTTTACTTCGTACTCAGTAAACGGCAGCGACTTGTATCCGAAGGTGTTGTAAAGCTCGAATTGATCATCGAAATGGGCTCCTGGGCTACCATCGGCGTTAAAATGGCCACCCTGGCCCGGTGGAATCACATCGCGGCCTACAATACCCTCGCCAGTCGCCACAAAGACATTGTTTTCAGTCCCGCGATTCTGGTAACTCATGGTCGAAAAAGTATTATTTTCACTGGCCTGAGGGACACCACGGAAGTTCACGGGTAGCCACTGCATGGGAGCCGCTGTCAAGCGCCATGTCTTGATAGCGTCGCCCTGAGTACTCTTTAACTGATCAACAGCAGCAACAAAACTGACAAGCAATGCCTGTCCCGGTGACTCTCCATTAAAGAAGTCGTAGGCAGGCGATTCCTGAGCATCGATCTGATCCATAAGATGCGTCAAAACGCGAACCCCTACAGGCGTGCCTAAGGATGCTCCGAGTGTCTGATTGGGATAGTTAGTCGCAGCAAACCAATGAAAGCTGTCCTCCCCGACATCATCAAGAAACACATGGCGATGTAAGTTTCGCACCCAAGCTTCCATGATCGCATTGGCTGGACCATAGTTCCCTGCGCTGTCGGCAACCCAAGACTTGTCCCAATCAACAAGCAAATCCAGCGCCTCCCGATGGGCAGAGGTCAAAGGCGACTCCTCCACCGCCTCCAGAAGTGGTGGTAGCAAATAACGATAGTTCACATCTTCAAAAGTACTACGTGTATTAATCGCTACAAGGTCATCGACCGATCCACCCTTCATGGATCGCAGCTCGTCCAAAAGAATGTGCATTCGATCTGCACGTGACCAGGTGTAACTCCACAGGTCTGAACTAACCCAATCAGCCGCTGGGCGGTTATTCCAATTAACCACATAGCCCTGCTGGTGGTCACGCATCTTTGGATTGTCGCTGTAATCGCGCAGCCCTAACCAATCCTGGCTGCCATCTCCCGGGGCCGGCAATCGCGGATCATGACTGGGAGCCCGATGCGGATACTTGCCACTGTGCACATATCCCAGGTTTCCCGTTTTATCCATGGTGTACATGTTGATATTGGTGGCTTTACCCGCGATTCGAGCTTCAGCGGCAGCGAGTGACTGATCCGTAGATAACCAAATCCAAGCCATTAAGTCATCGACAGCCTTCCCTTCCCACGCTCGAGCTCGCACCCAGGCGACCCCTCGATCCACATCAACCGCTTGTACCATCCCCTGAGCAGCGCGTCGCGCAGTCACTGTGATGGGATCTGCATCTCTCCGGGCTATATTTTCTGACCACCGCTCAAAATCCCGCCACTCACCTAGGTAACGGTATTGTTCAGGGTTATCCGGATTGAGTTGCAACCAGAATTCATCCGTTTGATCCGAGATACCGGCGGTACTGCCCCAAGCCAATTCATTGTTATGGGCAAACAACAAGCTAGGCAGCGCCAACAGCGTATTACCGACGACATTGAAATCACCACCGTGCAATCCAATGCCATAGACATAACTCGGCGTGCCAAAGCCGAATTGTGGGCCATTAAGCAGTGCAGCATTGGCGTCACTTAAGGCGGTCATGGCCCAAAAATTACTGGCGGGCATAAATTCTGGGTGGCTATCAAAGCCACGACTGGCGACAAACTGAGCAAATAACCCACGCCCCGCCGTATCGTCGCTTAAGCCTGCAAATCGACCGTTATCATCAAATAACAGATGCGCAACGCCGGTGCTCGTGGGCAATTGGGGTAAGTAGTCGGGGCGTTCAGGGGTTGCCGTGTTGACGGGCGCCGACCGGGGAACGGTCGTAGGTGAGGTATTGTCGAGCAGCCACTTGCTTTGATTAAATATCGCCCACGCGATATCGGGCCCATGACGTCGCTGCATGCTCTGCAAAAACACCAAATTATCTCGCTCCGAATTGAAGTCGGCATAGCGATGCGCAATGGAGCCAACAAAAATCGCCGCCACATCCGATGCTGACCAATAGCTGGGCTCAAAACCATAATCGTAAAATGGCTTCGGTAAGACGGGTTGCTCATCCGCCAGCAACTCTGCAATGCGGGTATTCATACCCGCCGCATAACCCGCAAGAATGTCATGATCCCGGGGTGACAATGCATCAACCTGCTCACGCACCAGCGGATGGTCGTACTGAGTCCGAATCTTGATATCAAGATCTAAATAGTCATCGCCCAGTGCCTCCGCGACGCGACCCTGAGCGGTTCGCTTCAGCATTTCCATTTGGAACAAACGATCAGTTGCCACCGCATAGCCGTAGCCAAAATAAACCGCGTAATTATCATCCGCAAACACATGGGGTGTGCCGTATTTATCGCGATAAATCGTTACCGCCACCGGCCGATCGACGTGAGGTGTTGCATCCAATTGCTCGACCGTTAACACCTTGTTAGCGGAACGAGGGGTTTGTGAAACGGCGGTATCACCGGTGACGGACTCAGGGTCGCCACTACAACTCGCGAGCAGTACCGACAGGCACCCAAACAAGCTCAGTGCGATCTGGCGGCCACAGCGCGCTATCACGTCACACATCATTGCAATTCCCTCGTATCAAGGTAAAAAACGGTATTCGGCAAATCCACGAAGCAATTTAAAAAAAGGGGCGCTAGTGCGCCCCAGAAACAACCCTTATTACATTTCGTAAGTGACCGAGGCACCATACAGCCGAGGAGCACCCCAGGTCCCGATCACGCCGGGACCAATCGTGTAGCTATGTGAGATGTACTCTTCGTCAGTCAGGTTTTTACCCCAGAGCGCCACGGTCCAGGTGCTGTCCGCCGATGTCCACGACATACGCGCATCCACCAAATCAAATTCATCGATGATGGTATTTTGATTCAGATAATCGTTAATCTGCTCATCCGTATGCATATAGTCAGCACGCAGTGAAATCATGCTGCCGCCACTAAGAGGAATATCGTAAACCGCCGTTAATGAATATTTGTTCTCTGGCGCTTGACGCAAATCATCAGAGTTGCCGGGTACCTGTGTGGGATCAACACCGTTAATCAGTAAATCACTAACGGATGTATCGAGCCAAGCGTAGGTTCCACTCAAACGGAATACGTCACTCGGCGCCCATGTAAACTCGGTCTCAATACCTGTAATTTCCGCCTCACCCGCGTTTTCCGTAACAAATTGACCGAAGTTGGGATTGTCGAGGGTGGGGCCGAATCGTACGACCTGCAGATCGGTATAATCCATGTAGAACGCAGCCGCATTAAAACGCAGGGTGCGATTTAAGAAGTCGCCCTTCATACCAACTTCGTAGTTGACCACATTCTCTGGATCGACAGGTGTAGACGCCTGCTCGGGTGTACCGGGAGCGCCGCCAAAACCACCGCTTTTGAAGCCCCAACTAACACTGCCGTACCACATGACATCGTCACTGGCGTTGTAAGTCAGTACCGCCTTAGGTGAGACGTCACTCCAGCTGTCTTCCGCGGTAACCGTAAACGTTTCTGGGATGATCGACAGTGAACCCTCAACACCCGTGCAGTACTCTGGATATCCGTCCTGCCCAGCGGCGTTACCACAGTTAACCGACGTCGAGGTTGTCTCTTTCTCGTCGTAGGTGTAGCGCAAACCCACAGTCAAGGTCAGGGCATCACTGAGATCGTAATCACCTTGGAAATAAGCGGCGTAACTGGTCGTAGAGTTATCCTGAGAAGAGACTTCATTACCAATGTCATTGGCTCGTGCCCATTGTTGCGTCCCAGGATCTGTGAAAATCGCACCGGTTGTATCAAAGGGCATCAACAACCGGAATTGCTCGGTGCGTTCAGTATCTTCCTGCAAGAAGTAGAGACCTGCGACGTAGTTAAAATTGCCGCTAAGGTCTGACGTCCAGCGAAATTCCTGGGTAAGCGTATCGATGTCTTGCACAATATCATCAAGGATTTCGACCGGAATACCGACACCAATAGAGGCCATGCCCCAATCAGTTTTAGCATTGCGCATTGCAGTAATCGTTGTGAACGTGCCGCCATCGAGCATGATATCGCCCTGCAGACTTACGCCTGAGGTTTCACGATAGGAACCGCCACCTTCTGCAGTGGTACCGGCGGGAGCAGCCACCTTGCGGAAATCCCCACCCCAGGCTTCATAGCGTTCCACTGTGTCGCGGCCATTGCCGAAAATAGGCACCCGCCCCATGTCTTGACGCTCATCTTCCATGTAATCGGCTGAGAGCAACCAATCCATGTTGTCGAGTTCAAGACGTAATTGGCCACGGTAGGAGGTAATGTCCTCGTCCTGCTGATCGATGCCTAGGATAATATTCTCGACATAGCCATCGTGCTCTCGATGGTTGTAAACCAGCTTACCTGACAAGGTATCAGTGAGCCCACCGGAGATAAGACCTTGGTAACGCAAGTTGCCCTCGTTACCGATCGATGCTTCGGCGCGGATGTTGGTTTCCTGAGAGGGCTTCAAGGTACTAACGCTGATAGCTCCACCGATCGCATTACGCCCAAACAGGGTACCCTGCGGCCCCCGCAATACTTCGATGCGCTCCACATCAAACATTTCTTGACTGATGGATGCGAGGGAGCCGACATAGACCCCGTCCAAAAACATAACAACCGAATTATCCATCCCCGCGCCGTCATCAGCGGAACTGACACCGCGCATAGAAATAATCGCTTGTCCGGGGGCAAATTCTGCATACGCCATTCCCGGCACTCGGAGTGCTATTTCGGTGGGACCGAAAATCTGGGCATCATTCAATTCATCGCCGCTAATCGCGCTCACGGCAACGGCAACATCTTGCAGGTTCTCCTCTCGGTAGTTGGATGTGACGATCACTTCCTCCAACTGTCCGCCTTGTGCCACTGCAGATGTGGCAGGCAGTAAACCTATGGTTGCAGTTCCTGTGAGGACCGCCAGCGCACTCTTACAGCCGCTGATCAGTGTTTTTTGACCTCGTTGCATTGTTTTCTCCTGAGTGGATGTGAAATAGTTTTATCCATCGACGAAGGGCCGACTTTTTATTACGTATTGCCAACAAAGAACCGCTCACCGGTTGGCTTCGGTGTTTAACGTTTGTCAATCACTCGCTTAGCCTTGCCTTCCGAGCGTGGTATTCCTCCCACCGGGTGTAACTTAATGGCCGCGCTGATTCCGATAAAAGACTTGATCAGAGCGCTTAATTCCTTACCGGCAGCGGCAGCCTTATCGGCACCGATACCCTCGGCTGGTTCGAGATGAATCGTGACTGAGTCCATGTTGCCCTGCTTATAGAGCTCAATTCGATAGTGGGGAGACAGCGCACTGAACTTGAGAAGCTGCTCTTCGATCTGCGAGGGGAATACGTTCACGCCTCGAACAATCAACATGTCATCAGACCGCCCGGTGATCTTTGCGATACGGCGCATGACGCACTGGGATCCGGGCAATAGTCGAGTGAGATCTCGGGTGCGATATCGAATCACCGGAAAAGCACGCTTGGTGAGGCTCGTGAAAACCAATTCACCTTCGGCATCCTCAGGCAACACCTTGCCCGTCTCTGGGTCAATCACCTCGGGATAGAAATGGTCCTCCCAAATAGTGGGGCCATCCTTGGATTCAACAAATTCTTGTGCCACCCCGGGACCCATAACCTCAGACAAGCCATAAATATCGGTGGCGTCAATCTGGCAGCGCGCCTCGATGGCACTTCGCATCGCATCAGTCCATGGTTCCGCCCCAAAGATCCCGGTGCGCAACTTGAGATCACTGGGTGTCAAACCCTGTCGATCCATCTCGTCCGCGATGTTGAGCATATACGACGGCGTCACCATAATGATGTCAGTCTCAAAGTCCCGAAGTAACTGCACCTGTTTTTCGGTTTGGCCACCGGACATCGGAATCACTGTACATCCTAATTTTTCAGCGCCGTAGTGGGCGCCCAACCCCCCCGTGAACAACCCGTAACCGTAGGCCACCTGAACCCGATCTCCAGGGCGACCGCCAGCGGCTTCAATGGATCTAGCCACGCAGGTAGCCCAGTGATCGATATCTTCACGTGTGTAACCGACCACTGTCGGTTTACCCGTGGTGCCACTTGACGCATGGACGCGTACCACCTGCTCCATCGGGACCGAAAACAGTCCAAATGGATAGTGTTGTCGGAGATCTTCTTTGGTCGTAAACGGGAATTTGGCAATGTCTGACAAGGCAACCAAGTCACTTGGATGCACCCCGGCGGCATCGAATTTTTGCCGATAAACGATTGAATTGGCGTACACGTGCTCTAGGGTTTCGCGTAACCGGCATAGCTGTAAATCGTCTAGCTGATCGCGGGAGACCTTGCGGACACCTGCCAGTGATGAAAATAATTCGCTTGTCACGATGACTTCCGTCTAGGATGTGATTATAAGAATGCTCTTAACGTAATACAGCTTAAGGCCAAATTTCAAGATTTTTGTATCAATTAAATAAGGTAGTTATCCACTTATGCCGAGCCACCGCCCATGACGATTTCGCGACAGTTAAATGACATCATTGACGCGTTTCGAGAGCGCAAGCCTATGCGCGCCAAGTCGCTCATCGTGACTTTTTTTGGTGATGTCGTGTCACAGCACGGCAAGCAGATATGGCTCGGCAGTATCGCAAATGCGCTTGAGGGACTTGGGGTCAATGACCGACTGGTGCGTACCTCGGTATTCCGCTTGGTAAAAGAGGACTGGCTCGATGTCGAGCGAGAGGGTCGCAAAAGCTTTTACCGGTTTACATCCCACGGCAGCTTGCAATACCAACGTGCCGCTGAACGAATATACAGTCACAGCAACGATGTCTGGCGTGGCCACTGGCAGATATTGCTACTGGTTGACGTTGAAGAGTCCGTAAGGGAAGACCTGAGACGCAGCTTAAATTGGTTGGGATTTCGAGCACTTACTCCAGGTGCCTTTGCCAGACCCGGCAGTGATGATGTGGCGATTCAAGATCTATTGGACGAGTTTGATTTGCACGATAGTGTCATTGTCATGCAAGCAAGCACGTCGCCGATGACACTAAAGCGCCAGTTACGCCAGACGGTGAGTGACCGCTGGGACCTCAGCCTACTAGCAGACGAATATGCATCTCTTATAAAGCGCTTCAAACCGTTACAAACAGCTATCGATCGGGGTAAACAAGCCACGCCCATCGAAGCACTTCATGCTCGGTTACTTCTTATTCATGACTACCGCCGCATCCTATTACGGGATACACCACTACCGGACGATTTACTACCTAATCGCTGGCAGGGAACGCTGGCACACCAAATGGTCGCATCCCTGTACAAGTCCTTGGCGCCACCCTCACTTGCCTACATAGAAGAGTCGCTACAAGCACAACAAGGTCGCTTGCCGGGGCCGAGCGCCGCGTTCTTCGAGCGATTCGGTGGGTTCGATGTGGTTCAATAACCGCTCACCCAGCTGGGCTCAATGACCCCATAGGACGCAGCATAGTGTGAATAAGCAGCGATGAGCTCGGCGGTTTTTTTGGGAAACTGTGCAGATACATCGTCACGCTCCCCCAGATCCTTGCGCAAATCATAAAGTGAGAACTTATCGTTGCCATAGGGCGGCGGCAGCTTAACCAATTTCCAGTGGCCCTGTTTAACTGCCTGCTTACCTAGAAACTCGATGACCAAAGCGGGTGGAGGTGTATCTGGTGATCCACCCAAAATCCGTGAAATTAACGACTCACCGGCCAAAGTCGCTTGCAGTGAAGCTGGCACTGGTGCCTGCGCCAGCGACAACAGCGTGGGCATAATATCGCGAACACTTACCTGCTGATCGAGCCATTGCACTTGTGGGGTGTTACCAGGCAAGGTAACGAACGCTGCAACCCTGGTTCCTCCTTCTGTGGGGAATCCCTTGTACAAGCGTAAATGTGGCGATCCTGCGTGTGCCCAACCAGCACCATATAGCGTGTAAGAGCCCGGCAACCCCATACGACCCGTCGAATGATCAAAGCGCTCATCGATGACGGCACGAATTTGAGGGAACAAGTCCGCAGGCCATGTTTCGTCTAGGTCATGCCCCTCTGGGCCATTGTCTGAGAAAAAGACAATGGCGGTATTGTCAAACTGACCTGTCTGCTTGAGATAGTTAATGATCCTACCTACATGATGGTCAACCTCACTCACCATAGCGGCATATACCGCCATTGCTCTCGCTTCTCGTTTTTTTTCCGTCGGGGTTAGTGACGACCACGGGCGGACCTTGGGGGGCAACGGCGAGAGTACATCGGTGTCTGAAATCACCCCTAGCTGCTTGAGCCCCTCTAAACGCTGCTCACGTAGCTTTTCGTAGCCATCGACGTAGCGTCCTTCGAAGCGCGCGATACTCTCTCGGGGGGCTTGTAGTGGCCAGTGGGGCGCAGTAAAGGATAAGTAACCAAAAAAAGGCGGAACTGGATCACTACCCGCTGAATCAAGCCCTTCGCGAATGAAGCGAAGCAGTTCATCCGCATAATATTGGCTCGAGTAAGAGAAATTTTCAGGCGCGGTGTCGATGATTTGGTCGTCGATGGTATAAGCGGCTATAGCACTCGGATCTTTTGCGTAGGCGGGTTTCATATCGGGAAAATGGCTAGCGCCGCCGTCCATTAGGGCTACAGAGCGGTCAAATCCAAAGAATGCTGGGCCACGACCAGCCTCGTAACCCAAATGCCACTTACCAGCCATATAAGTACGATAGCCAGCAAACTGCAGTAGTCGCGGTAACGTGGTTGCGCTGACTGGTAAAACACCCGTGTAGGCAGGGGCTCCCTGTTGATTGGGTGCCAACTCCTCTGCGAGCGAACCAAAACCGACAGCATGGGGTTCCAAACCCGTCAATAGGGTGGCCCGGGTCGGTGAACATGCTGGCAAAACCTGAAAATCGGTAAAACGTGTACCCGCCTTCGCCAACTCGTCTAAGTTTGGCGTCGGAATTTCACCGCCAAAGCTTCCAAGATCCGTGTACCCCATATCGTCGACCACGATAAGCAAAATATTCGGTCGCTGGGTACCGATAGATGACTGCGCCCGAGCATGCATCGCGCCACCGTCATTTTCTGTATCGCCCTCATAACCGCCGCAACCAACCATTAGCGTAGTGACCACCAATGCAAGGAGCCGCGCTCCAATGACTACGTTGTGTACAACCGTCATCATAAAAAACCGGGCACGTGGCCCGGCTTGAAATTGAAGCACCATAATATAGCGGTCCGGTTGAAGGGCCCTTAACTAGCCCAATCACTAGAAGCTATAGCGCACCTGGCCACCAACCATCATCGGGGGTGCATATTGAGCAGTGTTACCCAAAATACCAAGGTTTAGGTTATAGATTTTGTATTCTTCATCGAACATATTTTTAACCCATGCCACCAGCTCTAGCGACTCA
>PR_CR_10_Liq_1_inCRDRAFT_1000297_pt1 | contig 31626 bp, 33 predicted proteins | sample PRCRCaboRojoPR_3_FD_10241 | JGI IMG/M metagenome (IMG submission 10241)
TGATCGGCGTTTATGCGCTGCGGATCGTCCTCGCCAACAACGTGGCCGCGTTCTACTAGGCGGGAACGGCGCGTCGACGCGCCTTGAGAAAAGGCCGTTCGAACGGCCTTGGCCACGCGCAGTCAACTGCGCTTCTTCAAGCCGCGTCGGCGCGGCTTTTGCCCACCTTTGACCCTTGTTCATCAATCCGTGGTATGGGACAGTCTGGCCAAGAGCAGATATAGACCAAATCACAGGATCCCATGCTGGACGCTGCCCCGCTGTTGCGTGACGTTTTCGGCTTCGATGCCTTCCGCCCCGGGCAGGAGGATATCGTCGAGGCAGTCGCGCGCGGGCAGAACGTTCTGGCGATCATGCCCACGGGCGGGGGCAAGTCGCTTTGCTTCCAGCTGCCGGCCCTGATGCGCGACGGTGTGACGGTCGTGATCTCGCCGCTCATCGCCCTCATGCGCGACCAGGTGCGTGGCTTGCAGGCGGCGGGCGTGGCCGCGGGTGCGCTCACCTCCGGCAATACCGAGGCCGAGACCGAGGCGGTGTTCGACGCGCTCGACCGGGGTGCGCTGAAGCTTCTCTACATGGCGCCCGAACGCCTGTCCTCGGGCGCGGCGCTGGGCCTGATGCGGCGGATCGGGGTCGGGCTCATCGCCGTGGACGAGGCCCATTGCGTCAGCCAATGGGGCCATGATTTCCGCCCCGATTACCTGCGCATCGGCGAGTTGCGCCGGGCGCTCGACGTGCCGCTTGCGGCCTTCACCGCCACGGCGGATGCGGAAACCCGGGCCGAGATCGTCGAAAAGCTCTTTGACGGGGCCGAGCCCGCGACCTTCCTACGCGGTTTCGACCGGCCCAACATTCACTTGGCCTTTGCCGCCAAGGATGGTCCGCGCCGGCAGATCCTGGGCTTTGCCGCCGTGCGTAAGGGCCAGTCGGGCATCGTTTATTGCGGCACGCGTGCCAAGACCGAGAGCCTGGCAGGTGCCCTGCGCGAAGCCGGGCACAGCGCGTGCCATTACCATGGTGGGATGGATGCCGAGGACCGCCGCGCGGTCGAGGCGCGGTTCCAGACCGAAGACGGGCTCATCGTTGTCGCAACGGTCGCCTTCGGCATGGGCATCGACAAGCCTGACATCCGCTGGGTGGCCCATGCCGACCTGCCCAAGTCGATCGAGGTCTATTACCAGGAGATCGGCCGCGCGGGCCGCGACGGCGCCCCGGCCGAAACCCTGACACTGTTCGGTGCCGACGACATCCGTTTTCGCCGCCAGCAGATCGACGAGGGGCTCGCCCCGCCCGAGCGGCGCATGGCCGACCATGGCCGCCTGAACGCGCTTCTGGGCCTGGCCGAAGCCCTGGCCTGCCGCCGCCAGACGCTTCTGTCCTATTTCGGAGAGACGGCAGAGCCTTGCGGAAACTGCGACCTTTGCGACCGCGCGCCCGAGGTCTTTGACGGGACAGAGGCTGTGCGCAAGGCACTGTCGGCGGCGTTGCGCACCGATGAACGCTTTGGCGCGGGCCACCTGATCGACATCCTGACCGGCAACGCCACGGACAAGGTGCGCGACAGGGGGCATGATGCGCTGCCCACCTTCGGCGTGGGGCGGGATCTGAGCCGCGCCCAGTGGCAGGCGGTCTTCCGCCAGATGATGGGCCATGACCTGATCCGCCCCGACCCGGGCCGTCACGGCGCGCTGCGGATGACCGACGCCGCACTGCCGCTTCTGCGTGGGGAAACCACGATCCGTCTGCGGAAGGACACGATCGCCACGGCCAAGAGCGGGCCCAAGGTCAAGGCGCTGGTTTCGGACGAGCACGCGCCGCTATTGTCGGCGCTCAAGGCCAAGCGCCGGGCGCTGGCCGAGGCACAGGGCGTGCCCGCCTACATCGTCTTTAACGATCGCACGCTGATCGAGATGGCCGAGACGCAGCCCACGACGCTCGATGCGATGGCCCGGATCGGTGGTGTGGGCGCGAAAAAGCTCGACCAGTACGGTGCGGCCTTCCTCGAGGTGATTGCCGGCGCGGTCGACGAGGTCCACCCGGCGCGGCGCAAGCTGGCCGGTCGAAGCGCGGGGGATCTCTACGACCGACTGATGGCTGTGCAGGCCGATCTTGCGCGGGGCTTGGACGGCACGGAAAAACCGCTGAGCTGCTCGGTGGGGCTGTTGGCCAAGGTGGCCGAGATACGGCCCGCAGACGATCGGGCGATGATCCGGCTTCTGGGCGACAAGCGGGCGGAACGCTTTGGCGCGGCCTTTCTGGACGTTTTGCGCCAAGCGGACTAAGTCGCGGTGAAGTTTCAGGAGGTAAAGCGATGCTGATCGTGATTTCGCCCGCCAAGCGGCTGGACTGGTCCGAGCGCGAGATGGAGATGACCGCGCCTGCGTTCCAGAAAGACGCTCTGCGGCTGGTCAAGACCGCGCGGAACCTCACGCTGAAGGATCTGCAGGGGCTGATGGATATCTCGCCCGACCTTGCGAAGTTGAATCGCGACCGGTTCAAGGCGTTCCAAGCCGAGCCTGACCCGCAGGCACTGCGCCCGGCGGCCTTTGCCTTTGACGGGGACACCTACCAGGGGCTCGAGGCCGAAACGCTGGATGCGGACGCGCTCGACTGGGCCCAGCGGCATCTGCGGATCCTGTCGGGGCTTTATGGGCTCTTGCGTCCGATGGATGCGATCCAGCCCTACCGTCTGGAAATGGGCAGCCGGCTCAAGACCCGCCGTGGCGCATCGCTTTACGACTATTGGGGCGATCAGCTGACCAAGGCGTTGAAAGCGCAAGCGGAAGAGACTGGCGCAGAGGTGCTGGTGAACTGCGCGAGCCAAGAATACTTCGGCGCGGTGCAGCCCGAAACCCTGGGCCTGCGGGTGATCACGCCCGTGTTCATGGAAATGAAAAAGGGCGAGGCCAAGATCGTCAGCTTCTACGCCAAGAAGGCCCGCGGTGCGATGGCGCGCTATGCGGCCGAGCGGCACCTGTCCGATGCCGAGGCGCTGAAGGATTTTGACACCGGCGGCTATGCTTACCAGCCGCAGATGAGCGACGGCGACCGCTGGGTGTTCCTGCGCGACGGCGAGGCGTGACCGAAAGGAGCGCTTCCGCGCGCTTTTCATTCTGAAATCTGTAACGCGACGCGTCCTCCATAGGGTTCGCCCAGGGTGTGCCGTGGCTTTTGGGTATTTGGGCCAAGAAGAAGATCAGGATCCGGGCAGAAGGTCATCGGCCGGGCAAATGCGGCCGGTATGGACCCCGCGCCAGTTGGTGATCGGCGCATTGAGCCGCTTCTGGGCTGCCGGGTGCGCCGGGTCGAGCACCCCGACGCGAGCGAGCAGCGCGGCGAGGGCGCATTCGGCACCCCGGGTCGCGCCATCCTCGATCTTGAGCGCGATGCCCAGTCCCCGGTCGGGCAGGATCGCGACGAAGACGCCCTCCGCCCCGGTCTTGATCGCGGCGCGGCCATCCATCGCCTGCATGAGCTCGGTGCAAGCCCGTCCGGTGCCTGCGACAAGCTCGGGATGGGCGATCATGGCCTGGGTGAGACGCAGGGCCGCGGCCGAGCGCGCGTCGCTGCGTTTTTCTGCGGTGGCGAAGAAGGCCATGGCGCGGGCGAGGCCTTTCAGCGAAGTGGCGAAGTTGGGGGCCGAGCAGCCGTCGATGCCAAAGCCGGGGCTGTCTTCGCCCGTGACCTCTTCGAAGGCGGTCTTGACGGCGCGCTGCACCGGGTGGTCGATGTCGATATACTCGGGACCCGCGCCCAGATGCGCGCCCAGTGTCAGAAAGCCCGTATGCTTGCCCGAGCAATTGTTGTGCACCTGGCAGGGGCTTTCACCCGTGCGGATCATCTCGTGCCGGATGTCCTTGGGCCGCGGCGGCTGCGGACCGCCGCAGCGCAGGGCATCGTCGGAAAGCCCCAGATCCGCAAGCCAGCGGGTCACGCGGTCCGTATGCATCCGGTCGCCCTCGTGCGAGGCGCAGGCGAGGGCAAGGTGCTCCGGTGTCAGTCCTCGCGCATCGGCGGCGCCGCTGTCCAGGAGCGGAAGCGCCTGGATCATCTTGGTGGAGCTGCGCGGCAAGAGCGTGAGGTCTGGATCCCCCCACGCCTCGACTACCTGGCCGGTGGCATCGGCGATCACGGCATGTCCGCGGTGGACACATTCGAGGAAGTCGCCACGCCACACATGGGCGAGGGCGGGAGCGGTCTGCATGGGATACCTCACGGTTTGGCGAAATCTGGCCGACAGGGCTTTCGCCCGCGGCCGGTTTCACGCTAGTCTAACGACGTCGAGACGGTTAAGAAATGCCGGAAAACAACGTCGCTCAAGCGGCGGACCCGAGGGATTGAGGCAAAGGACAGCTTGGAGGCTGGACGTATGGGAATTCGGAAAATCGCAGCCGTGCTGGCGCTGGCAAGTCTGTTGCCCGCCGCTGGTGCGCTGGCACAGGAAGAGAGCACGAACCGCGTGGCGGCCAAGACGGACTGGAGCGTGTTCGTCGATGAAGATCCCAAGGAATGCTGGGGCGTGACCGCGCCCAAGGAAACCGTGAACACTCGGGATGGCCGTGTCGTCGCGGTGCGGCGCGGCGATATCCTGCTCTTTGTCTTCTTCCGGCCCGAGGCCGGCGTGAGCGGGCAGGTGACCTTTACCGGCGGGTATCCGTTCGCGGACGGGTCGACCGTGAACATGAATATCGACGGGACCGAGTTCGAGCTGTTCACCGAGGGTGAATGGGCCTGGCCGGCCTCGGCTGCGGACGATGCCAAGATCGTGACGGCGATGAAGCGCGGGGCAAGCGCGATCCTCACCGCGCGGTCGAGTCGGGGCACGACCACGAAGGACACGTTCTCGCTCTTGGGCTTCACCGCTGCGATGGAAGAGGCCGAGGCCCGCTGCCAGTGACCCCAGGGGGGCGTGACGCCCCCTTTTTGCATTTGCGTGCGAATCCTATATGTGAGCGGTCTGTTTCAGGAGAGACCCGCCATGACCGGCACTGTGCCCATCACCCAGGACGTGCTGACCATTCCCCGCAAGCTGCCCGAGGGCGGCCGCACCAACCTTGTCGGCCTCACCCGCCCGCAGCTGCGGGAGGCTCTGATTGCAGCTGGGACGCCGGAAAAGCAGGCTAAGATGCGGGTGAACCAGGTCTGGCAGTGGATCTACCAGTGGGGCGTGCGCGATTTCGATGCGATGACGAACCTGGCCAAGACCTATCGTGCACAGCTGACCGAGCATTTTGTGATCGAGCTGCCCGAGGTCGTTTCGAAACAGGTGAGCCTGGATGGCACGCGCAAATACCTCATGCGCATTGCGGGCGGGCATGAGGTCGAGGTGGTCTACATCCCCGAAGAGGATCGCGGCACGCTGTGCATCTCGTCGCAGGTGGGGTGCACGCTGACCTGTTCTTTTTGCCACACCGGTACGCAAAAGCTGGTGCGTAACCTCACGGCGGGCGAGATCGTTGGCCAGATCATGGCGGCGCGCGACGACCTGGGCGAATGGCCCAAGCCCGGCGAAGGCGCGGGCGAACGTCCCCGGCTTCTGTCCAATATCGTTCTGATGGGTATGGGCGAGCCGCTTTACAACTTCGACAATGTGCGCGACGCGATGCAGATCGCCATGGATGGCGAGGGGATTTCGCTGTCGCGCCGCCGCATCACCCTGTCGACCAGCGGCGTGGTGCCCGAAATCGGCAAGACCGCCGAAGAGATCGGCTGCATGCTGGCGGTGTCGTTTCACGCCACCACCGACGAGGTGCGCGACAAGCTGGTGCCGATCAACAAGAAGTGGAACATCGCCACGCTGCTGGACGCGCTAAGGGCCTATCCGAAACTGTCGAATTCCGAGCGGATCACCTTTGAATACGTGATGCTGAAGGATGTGAACGACAGCGACGAAGATGCCCGCCGGCTGGTCAAGCTGATCGCGGGTATCCCGGCCAAGATCAACCTGATCCCCTTCAATGAATGGCCCGGCGCGCCCTATGAGCGTTCGGACTGGTCGCGGATCGAGGCCTTTGCCGACATCATCTACAAGGCAGGCTATGCCAGCCCCATCCGCACGCCCCGGGGCGAGGATATCATGGCGGCCTGCGGTCAGCTGAAATCCGCAACGGAGCGTGCCCGCAAAAGCCGCGCCCAGATCGCGGCGGAGACCGGGACGGGCTGACCGCTTGCGCTGCATCAAGGCAAGGTGATCCCAGCAGCGGCAGGTTGGTGCCATGTCGTGGCTCTGGGTTGTCCTGATTGTCGTGGTTGCGGTCGTTCTGGCTGTGCTGGTCCTGATGCCGAGGCCCGCGCCCGTTTTGCCCACGGTGACGGATAACCCGGCCCTGCCGACCCTGTCGGTGCGCGGTGTCCGTTTGCATGTGCAGGTCTTTGGGCCCCAGGGCGCCCCGGTCATCGTGGTCCTGCATGGCGGACCGGGGGGTGATCACCGGTCTTTACTGCCGCTGCGGGCCTTGGGCGACCAATACAGGGTGGTCTTCTACGACCAGCGCGGGGCGGGGCTTTCGCAGCGCGTTCCGGATGCCGACCTGACCTACGCCGCGCATCTCGAGGAACTGGGCGCGCTGCTGCACCACATCAGCCCGGATCGTCCTGCGACCCTGATCGGTCACTCTTGGGGCGCCATCCTTGCCACGGGCTATCTGGGNGCCCATCCCGACCGCGTGGACCGGGCGATTCTGATCGAACCGGGGTTTCTGGACGNGNCCGGNATGGNNNNCTGGATGGCGCAGGCCAACCGCGTGGTACGCCGCATGCTGTTGCGTCCGGCCGGACTGGTCTTTCTGGCGGGGACGGTGATCGGTGCCTCGCGCCTGTCGGGCCCGGATGACGATGCCGCGCGCGACCACATATCCGCGCGCATGGTGCATGCCTTCGCCAATCACCCCGATGTGCCCTATGCCTGTCCGTCCAACAGCTACGATTCACCGGTCTGGCGGATCGGCGCACGGTCCATGTCGGTCGTGCCGCGCAGTGTTACTCGGGAGATGGTGGATGCCATCGCTGCGGGTGCGGGCGCTTGGCCGAGATACGGCGATTTCTGAAGGCCTGAGCCGGGCCAGGTTGCGCCGAAGACGGACACCGGACCGGTGTGTCAGGACATCCCGCGAATTTGGGCGATCCTGCCTTGGTTCGGGCAAGGTAATTCCCCATTCCCGGTAAATTGTCGCCGTTTACCTAACGTAGCCTGTTTTTTGACAGCAGTGTCGATAAAGAGGAAACGGTAATGATCACTCAACTTGCAGCCGACCCGCTGACCCAGTCCAAGGTGCGGACGTTGGTCATGCGCGAGCGTCAGATCGCCCTGTCAGACCGCGAATGGAAGCATCGCCTGGCAGGCTACGGCTACGCCCTGAAACGCACAGATCGCGGACATCTGGTGACGACCTTGCCCCATGGCGTCGTCGTCTGTTCTCTGGGCGACGAGGGCTGACGGACAGCGTTTGGATCCATGCCAGAAACGACCGGCGCCGGGGATCGTTCCCAAGGCGCGTCCCGGACCGCCGGGGCAATCGACGAATTGATTTGCACCGTTCCGATCGGAAGTGTCCTCCCACGGAATCTTGGAACGGTTCAGGGTGCCGACGTGTTGTGTCGGCACGATCGCGGGCCGCGCAATGTCGGCCGGGTCACGGTAAGGTACGTGTAAGACCTGTTATGCGGTCAGGTCAGGCGTAGCTGCCGTGCCCCTTTTTTGTCAGGTGTCGTCAGCCGGCCATTCGGCGATGACCCGCATTGCGTCCTCCGCGGTTTCCACGAAGCGGAACAGCTTTACATCCTCGTCCGAGATCGTGCCGGACTCTGCCAGGGCGTCCCAGTTGATGATCTTTTCCCAGAAATCGCGCCCGAACAGCAGGAACGGAATCCGCGACATGCGGCCGGTCTGGATCAGGGTGAGCGACTCGAACAGCTCGTCCAGCGTGCCGAAGCCGCCGGGGAAGACGCAGATCGCCTTGGCCCGCATCAGGAAGTGCATCTTGCGGATCGCGAAATAGTGGAAGTTGAAGCACAGGTCCGGCGTGACGTATTCGTTGGGCGCCTGTTCGTGCGGCAGCACGATGTTCAGCCCGATGGACGCCCCGCCCGCCTCGTGCGCGCCGCGGTTGCCGGCCTCCATGACGCCGGGTCCGCCGCCGGTGACGATGACATTCTCGCGCCCGTAGCTTTCCATGCTCTTGGCGGTCATCATCTGCGAGAATTTCCGAGCCTCCTCGTAGAAGCGCGACAGCTCGGCCAGGGTTTCGGTGCGCGCGTCGCCCTTGTTTTCGGGCGCGGGGATCCGCGCGCCGCCGAACAGAACGATGGTCGATTCCACACCCCGCTCGTCGAGGATCAGCTGAGGCTTCAGAAGCTCCAGTTGCAGACGCACCGGACGCAGTTCGTCCCGGCACAGGAAATCGTCATCGGCAAAGGCCAGCCTGTAGGCCGGAGCGCGCGTTTGCGGCGTGTCGGGCACATGGGTCGCGGTGTCCCGGTCGGTATGGGCGTCGGGAAACGGGCTGATCCGGTCGTCTTTCATCGCGGCGTCCTTTTCTGGCGCAGGGCTTGTGCCACTTAGCGTCAATGGCCCGCCATGGCCAGTGCGGCGCACCTATTCCGCTGCGCTCTCCCATGGAGGGGCGACCGGTGCACCATTCACCCGCACCTCTCCCGCATCGTTGTCGAGCATCACGGGGCTGTCGAACAGCCGTAGCGTGGGCCGCACGCCTAACCGTCCCTCCATCCAGTAGGCCCAGCTGTCATTGAACCAGGCCTCGGCCGCCGCGCGATCCTCGAAGACATAGACGCCGCCGCCGCCCTCTTCGGAATTGAGGTAGTATTTGCGCTGCAGCCCATGCACCTCGTGAAAGATCGTGCTGGACGCGAGCGACTGCGCGATCACATCCGCCTCGGGCCGTTTGGGGCCGTCCAAAGGGATTTCGACAAGGGCGATGATCATGGGTTGTCCTCCGTGATGTCCGGGGCGCGGTTGGAACGCATTGCCGCCGGGGCACCCCAAGGATATAGGGCGGCGCAACCCAACTGTCTCAGGGAGAGAGCGACATGTCCAACGCCCAGCTTGAAGCCGCCATCGAAGCCGCCTGGGAGGCGCGCGACACGATCACCCCATCGACCGGCGGCGAGACCCGCGAAGCGATCGAAGATACGTTGAACGCGCTCGACAGCGGCAGCCTGCGCGTGGCAGAAAAGCAGGCCGATGGCAGCTGGCATGTGAACCAGTGGGCGAAAAAGGCCGTGCTGCTGGGCTTCCGCATCAAGGACATGGAACAGCAGGATGGCGGGCCCCAGGGCGGCCATTGGTGGGACAAGGTCGACAGCAAGTTCAAGGGTTGGGGCGACAACGAATGGAAGGCCGCCGGTTTCCGTGCCGTGCCCAACTGCATCGTGCGCAAATCGGCCTTTATCGCGCCGGGTGTGGTGCTGATGCCGTCCTTCGTGAATCTCGGCGCCTATGTGGACGAAGGCACGATGGTCGACACCTGGGCCACCGTGGGCAGCTGCGCGCAGATCGGCAAGAACGTGCACCTGTCGGGCGGCGTGGGCATCGGCGGCGTGCTTGAGCCGATGCAGGCGGGCCCTACCATTATCGAGGACAACTGCTTTATCGGCGCGCGGTCGGAGGTGGTCGAAGGCTGCATCGTGCGCGAAGGCTCTGTTCTGGGGATGGGCGTCTATATCGGCAAGTCGACCAAGATCGTCGACCGCGAAACCGGCGAGGTCATGTATGGCGAGGTGCCGCACTATTCGGTGGTGGTCTCGGGCTCCATGCCCACCAAGAACAACCTCAACCTCTATTGCGCGGTGATCGTGAAGCGGGTCGATGAGCAGACCCGCTCCAAGACCGGCATCAACGAGCTTCTGCGCGACTGACCCCGGCGAGTGCGGGGCGCGCGCGTCGACGCCTGCGCGCCCCGGGCTAGTGTCTTGGGGATGTTCGCATCGTTCTCCGTCGCTGCCCTGATCGCGATCGCCATCGTGGCGGCGGCCGTCGTCGTGCTGGCCTCGATCCGCGCGACCGTTCTGTCTGACACCATCGCCGACCGCACCCGCATGGGCGAGGCGGTCGCAGGCGGGATCGTCCTAGGCGGGGCCACGTCCCTGTCGGGCATCGTGGTGTCCGTCACTGCCGCGTCCCAAGGCGATGCCAGCTTTGCCGTGTCGAATGCCCTGGGCGGTATCGCGGCGCAGACGTTGTTCCTCGCGCTGGCCGATCTCTTCTCTCGCGGTCCAAACCTCGAACATGCCGCCGCAGAACCGGCCAACCTGATGCAGACAGTGCTGCTGATCGGCTTTCTAAGCGTGCCCATCGCAGCAAGCGCCGGTCCCGAAGTCAGCCTTTTCGCGGTGCACCCGGCCTCGGTAATCTTGGCCGTTGCGTATGTCGTGGGGATCAAGCTTACCACGACGATGCGCGATGCGCCCCTGTGGCGCCCGGTGCGCACTGCGGCCACGCGCGAAGACACGCCGTCAGACGATCACGACAAGGACACACCGCTGTTGGGCACGCTGCTGGCCTTTGCCGGTCTAGTCGCGCTCATGGGGTTGAGCGGTTGGGTCATCAGCCGGATCGGCGCGGTCTTCATCGACCGCTATGACCTGTCGTCAAGCCTTGTCGGCGCGCTGGGCACCGCGGTCGTCACGTCCCTGCCGGAGCTGGTCACCACGCTGACCGCCGTGCGGCGCGGCGCGCTGCAATTGGCCGTGGGTGGTATCATCGGCGGCAACACGTTCGACACTTTGTTCCTCGTGTTCTCGGACGTGGCCTATCGCGACGGGTCGATCTATCACGCCATCGGGCCGGATGATCTGTTCTGGCTGGCGACCGGCCTCTTGATGACCGTCGTTCTTTTGGCGGGTTTGATCCTGCGCCAACGCGAGGGGCCGGCGCGCATCGGGGTGGAGTCGGTGATGATGATGGCGATCTACGCCGCCGCCGTCGGGATCGAGGTGGTCTACAGCGCGTGATCCCTGTTGGCGGTCCGGCCCCTTTGGCATCGCCCGTTCGGATCGCGTCAGGTTTCGGAGCCGAACAGGGCGAGGGCCTCGTGCGCACAGGCGCCGCTGCGCGCGGATGGGCCGATCGCGGCTTCGGGCGCCAATTCGGGGAAAAGCGCAAGCAGCTCCCGTCGCATGGCTGTATCGAGCGTCTCGGGACCGGGATGGTAGCTTTCAGCCTCGACCCCATTGGCCCAGACCACCTCATGCCGGTCGAACAGGATATGGACATAGTCGATGGTGGCGCGGTGCCTGTCGACCCAGACGCTCTGTCCGTTCACCAGATGCTTGGCCGCGACCAGAACTTCGGATGTGCCCATGGTCAATTCCGCCTGCGGCCCACGGCACAGGATGCGATGCTGGGGAGATACGACCAGCCGATCATGAGGGCCGAACGTTTCCGGCTCGATCACGACGGGCGCGAAGGTGCCGGTCGCAGGCACCCGACGGCGCCCGATCCACCGAACCGGCTGTGCCCCGTGATCCCGGGTGATGACCCTGTCGCCCGGTTGCAGATCGTCGATGATGCGGGGCCCCGACGGGGTCAGGATCAGGGTTCCCGCGGCAAAGCAGGGCACTGTGTTGACCGTTGCAAAGGCGACATCGGTATTCCCGTCAGCGTCGGACACGGTGTAGGTGAAGGAATTGGCTTCGAACGCGTCGCTGGGTTCTGCCGTGATCGTGCCGTCGGCATTCAGCGTGATGACCTCGCCCGTCGGCAGGGTCACGCTGTCGCCCGCAACGACGTCGACCCCGTTGATCTGGGTGATCGTCAAGGTGCTGCCGGTCGTGGAGGTGTCGTTCGCCAGCAGATCGACAGTCTCGCTGCCGAAGCGGAACACGTCGAACGCGTCATCCTCGGCGATCAGGGCCACCTGTACCGAGTCGCCCGCAATCAGCAGGTTGGAATCGAAGATACGGTCCCCCGCGTCGGCGATCGCGAACTTGATCGTGTTCTCCTCGCCCTGCTTGACCGGTGCCTTGAGCGTGAGCGTCACGGTGAACCCGTCCATTTCGGTGTTGAACGGGTCGGTGTCTTCGGGGTTGTCGACGTAGAGGTTTTCGTTCGACGTGGTGTTGACGTTGTTGATGGTGATGTCGCCTGTGCCAACGGTCAGCTCTGCCTGCTCTCCGTTGACGAAAACGGCGGTGGCGTCGTTGAACCGGGTGCCGACATATTCAAGGTATTCCTCGGACGAAAACACGATCTGCATGGTCAGAACGTTGCCATCGGGGATGAACGTCGCTTCGAACACAGCCGCGTCAAAGGTCTGAAAACCCGAGATGGCGGTCAGCTGCGAATCCCCTGAAGTGCCCTGGATGCCAGAAGTGTTGGAGTTCTGGTTCGCATCGCCCGAGCTGTTGGTGAATTCCGAAGCATTGCCGGTGGACAGGATCACGCCCGTATCGGACGGGACAACGCCAGGCGACGTGCCCAGCCCGCCAGAGTAGATGCCCGACGCGCTCGAGGCACCTGTATAGTTGGCGCTGACAATTTGGACCCCAGTGCCGAAAATGGCCTCTGCCATGGCCAGGTCGGATGCGGCGGTGTTGATCGACAATGGCGAGGCAGCGACCATGTCATTCCCCTTTCTGGGTTCAAGCTTCGTTTCCCTGACGCAGCCAGGTGTGCCTGCGGGGGGAATCGATGACAGTCTTAGTGTACACGACCCGTTTATCGTCGGGGAAAAACCAATCGCAATGCCCCGAGCGCCATCCTATACCTTTGCCACCAACCTATCCGATTGCCCGGCATCAGCCACGGGCCAACCACAGGGGCCGCATGACATGGGTCAGCGAGAGCGCAAGCAACAGGTTTATACCTTGCTGGTAGAGGTCGGCCGCAAGGCCGGCGATGGTCTTCCCGATGGCAGCACCGGGGCGGCGCTGATGTGCTATGCCACCGGTGTCGATGAGGCAGAGGCCGTGCGCGAGACCGTGGCGGTGCTCAAGCAGGCCGATCTGGCGCCCCTCGACGTCACGGGGTACGGCACGCTGGACGAACGACGCGTCCAGGGCCACGAGATCGAGGATGACGAGATTGCGCTGATGGATCGAGCGCTTGCCGACAATGCCGTGATCGTGGCGCAGATGACCCCCTGCTTTGCACATAAGGATCGAAACGGGGGCTGATGCGTTTAGGCCCGACGCGTTTCGGGTGCGGGCGCGGTCACCAGTGACACCAGCTTGCGGGCGATCGGCGCGACCACCAGCACGGTCGGAAACGCGATGACCCAGCTCGTAATCCACGTCCCGAGCCAGAGCGACAGGATGTCCGGCCCGACCCCGCTGCTGCGCACGGTCGCGATGCCCGAGATGATCAGGGACATCAGCCCCGACAGGATGAAGCTGAAGGCGAGGTTTGCGAAACGCGCTGGGATCATGGGTCACCTGTTTTTCCGTGTTACCCCCTCCCATATATTCCGGCAATAATATGTGACAGGGGCCGTCGCGCACAGCCCCTGTTTTTCAATGCACGGTCGGGCCGCGCCCGGTGGTCAGTCGCTCGGCAGATCCCGCGACGGAATGATCCGGAAGAAAGCCCCGCCCGATCGGACGCCGAACCAGTCCTCGCCCTCGATGCGGTCTTCGGTCCCAAGTTCGACCATGCGGTAAAAGCTCTTGCGGTCGATCCGCGCCTCGAGCCGGTCGCGGATCAGAACGTAAGGTGCGGGTTCGCCCGTGTCCGGGTCGCGTTCGACCCGGATCGGGTGATCCGGTCCCGCTGACGCCCGGTCGCCCAGATTGGTCTGGAACGTCAGGGTCTGGTCGACGCCGTTTCCCACCACATCGAAATCCACGGCGACAAAGGGCACGTCCTCGACCGTGATGCCCACCTTCTCGACCGGCGTGACCAGCACATAGCGGTCGTCGTCGCGGCGCAGGATGGTCGAGAACAGCCGCACCAGCGCGGGTCGCCCGATGGGCGTGCCCTGGTAGAACCAGGTGCCATCCCGCGCGATGCGCATGTCCAGATCGCCACAATCGGGCGGATTCCATGTGTGCACAGGCGGCAGGCCTTTCCCTTGGGCGGCGCGTGCTGCGGCGGCGATGCTCTCGGCGGACGGGGTCACAATGTGTTGTGCGCTCATTCGTACCTTTGCCATTTCCTAAGCCAGACTTACTCTCTTACCCTATGATATAGGATTCAGCGGAGCACTGCCCATGACCCAAGACGTGGATCTTGTCGCCGAGATCGAGGCGCTCGAGGCCAAACTGGCCGAGGCGAAAGACGCGATCACCCGGCGTTTCATCGGGCAGGAGCAGGTGGTGAACCTGACCCTTTCGGCGCTTTTGTGCGGGGGGCACGGCCTTCTGATCGGCCTGCCGGGCCTGGGCAAGACCCGGCTGGTCGAAACACTGTCGACGGTGATGGGGCTTGATGGCAACCGTATCCAGTTCACCCCCGACCTGATGCCCGCTGACATCCTTGGCTCTGAGGTTTTGGAAACCGGCACCGATGGCAGCCGCGCGTTCAAGTTCATTCCCGGCCCGATCTTCTGCCAGCTTCTGATGGCCGACGAAATCAACCGGGCCAGCCCCCGGACCCAGTCGGCCCTGTTGCAGGCGATGCAGGAAAAGTCCGTGACCGTCGCGGGCGAAACCCGTCCGTTGACCCCGCCGTTTCATGTGTTGGCGACCCAGAACCCGATCGAACAGGAAGGCACCTATCCCCTGCCCGAGGCGCAGCTGGACCGGTTCCTCGTCCAGATCGACGTGCAATATCCCGACCGTGACACGGAGCGCGACATCCTTCTTGCGACCACCGGCGTTGCCGAGGATAAGGCTCACGCGGTTTTTACAGCGGACGAGCTGATCGCGGCGCAGGCCCTGCTGCGCCGGATCCCCGTGGGCGAAAGCGTGATGGAGACCATCCTGGATCTGGTGCGCGCCTGCCGCCCCGGAGACGATACCGCCGCAGCGCCAGTGCGCGAACACGTGGCCTGGGGCCCCGGACCCCGCGCCGCGCAGGCCCTGATGTTGATAGTTCGGGCACGCGCGCTCCTCGAAGGACGGCTTGCGCCGTCTACCGAAGACGTGGTCGCCATGGCCGCCCCGGTGCTCAAACATCGCATGGCGCTCAGCTTTGCTGCCCGCGCCCGTGGGGAAGAGCTTGAGCCGCTGATCCAGCGCGTTTGCGAAGACATCACCCGGGTCGAGGCGGCGGCGTGAGCCAAACCGCCCATCTTCGCGCGCAGGCCGAAGGGGCCGCTGCGGCGCTGCCCCCTCTGCTGGTCGAGGCCGAGCATTTGGCCGGGACCGTCCTGTTGGGCGATCACGGCCGGCGGCGTGCGGGCATGGGCGACGATTTCTGGCAATACCGTCCGGTGCAGCCCGGCGACACGCTGCGCATGATCGACTGGCGCCGGTCGGGCCGCAGCGATGCGCAATTCGTGCGCGAACGGGAATGGCAGATCGCGCAAAGCGTGATGCTTTGGGTCGATGATGCGGCCTCTATGCGCTTTGCGAGCTCGGACGCGGTTCCTGAAAAGGCCACGCGTGCGCGTGTCATTGCCTTGGCCGCTGCGATCCTGATGATCCGCGCGGGCGAACGCGTGGGCCTGACCGGTGGCCTGTTGCCGCCCCGCCGGGGCGAGGCACAGATCATGCGGCTGGCCGAAGCCTTTTTGCAGCCGGGCGATGCGGATTTCGGCGCACCCGAGGCGCGGCGCATGCTGCCCCATGCCCGGGCGATCTTCCTTTCCGACTTCCTAGGCGATCTGGACCCGGTCGAGGCCGCGCTGACCAAGGCCGCCGACCGTGGCGTGCGCGGCGTCCTTGTGCAGGTTCTCGACCCTGCGGAAGAGGCGTTTCCGTTCCATGGGCGCACGATCTTCGAAAGCGTCGGCGGCACGGTCCGGCATGAAACGCTGAAAGCGGGGGATCTCAAGGATCGCTACCTGCAGCGGCTGGCCGACCGCAAGGATGCGCTTGAAACCCTGTGCCGCCGCACCGGCTGGCGCTACACCTGCCGTCACACGGACCAGAGCGCACAGGCCGCGCTTCTGTGGCTTTACCAGGCGATCGGCGGGGGCGCGCAATGACGCTTTTCGGCATCCTCGGGTTCACCACGCCGTGGCTTCTTCTATCGCTGATCGCGCTGCCGATCCTGTGGATCATCCTGCGCGCGGTGCCGCCCGCACCGATCCGGCGGCGGTTTCCCGGTGTCGCGTTGCTCTTGGGTTTGAAGGACGAGGAGCAGGTCAGCGACCGCACGCCCTGGTGGCTGCTTTTGCTGCGGATGCTTGCCGTGGCGGCCGTGATCGTCGGGCTGGCCGGGCCGATCCTGAACCCCGAGACCGAACGCCAGCCGGGCCAGGGCCCGCTGATGGTGCTGATGGACGGCAGCTGGGCCGGGGCAGATGGCTGGACACGGCGGCAAGAGGTGCTTGACGGGCTTCTTTCAGAGGCCGGGCGCGCCGAGCGCCCGGTGGCCATGGTGCAACTCAGCCGTCCCGATGCGCCCGTCTTCCAGTCGGCCGACAGCTGGCGCACCCGACTTGCAGGGTTTGCACCCACAGCGTGGCAGCCGGGCAACGAGGAGGTCGATGACCTGATCGCGTCCCTGGGCGAGGACGGCTTTGACACCTATTGGCTCTCGGACGGGCTGGACTATTCTGGCCGCGACGCCCTGATCGACGCACTGCAGGCGCGGGGCGATCTGCGCGTCTTCCAGGATGCCGCCACCGTGCTGGCGATCATGCCCGTGACCTTCGAGGACGGCGAAGTGCGGATGACCTTGCGCCGCTCTGCCGCGACCGGTGCCAGCGACGCGGTGATCGAGGCCCATGGCCGCGATCCTGCGGGCGTGCCCACGGTGCTCGCCACGGCGACCGCCAGCTTTGACGGCGGGGCGACCACGGCCGAGACCGCGCTGATCCTGCCTGCGGAGCTGCGTGCGCGGATCACGCATTTCGAGATCCAGGGCGTTCAGTCCGCGGGTGCCGTGACCCTTTCGGGCGACGGGCTGCGGCGGCGCGAAGTGGCGCTGATCGCGGGCAGCGACGATCGCGAAGGGCTCGATCTGTTGTCGCCGCTCCACTATCTTGAGCAGGCGCTGATCCCCTCGGCCGATCTGCTGGACGGCGCGCTGAACGACGTACTGCCCGCCAACCCCGATGTGATCGTGCTGGCCGATGTGGCGACGCTGTCGGAAGGCGAGACGGCAGAGCTGACCGAGTGGGTAGAAAGCGGCGGGTTGCTTCTGCGCTTTGCCGGGCCGCGCCTGGCCGCGAGCGATGTGAGCCGCGCCGAAGAGGATCCGCTGATGCCGGTGCGTCTACGCGCGGGCGGTCGAACCGTCGGCGGCGCCATGAGCTGGGGCGAGCCCAAGGCGCTCGCGCCCTTTGCCGAGGACAGTCCGTTCTTCGGGCTGGATATTCCCAGCGATGTGACCGTGACGGCGCAGGTCATGGCCCAGCCCGACCCGACCCTGTCCGAGCGGGTGATCGCGCAGCTGACTGATGGTACACCCCTTGTCACCCGCAAGCGGGTTGGGCAGGGGCAGGTGATCCTGTTCCACGTCACCGCCAATGCAGAATGGTCGAGTCTGCCCCTATCGGGCCTCTTCGTGCAGATGCTCGAACGGCTGGCCATCGCCTCGGGCGTGGGCCTGCCCGAGGCCGAGGATTTGGCTGGCACCATCTGGCAGCCCGAACGCGTGCTCGACGGGCGCGGCACCCTGCGCGACGCGGGCACGCTGCCCGGCGTCGATGGCGAGGTGCTGGCGACCGACCCGCTGGGCCCCGACCTGCAACCCGGACTTTACCGAAGCGAGGATCGTGTGATCGTGCGCAACACCGTGACCGAAGAGACCGACCTGACCCCGGCAAGCTGGCCCTCTGACGTGCCGGTCGAGGGGCTGACCACACCGGATGAGACCCCGCTGGGCGGCTGGTTCCTGTCGGCGGCGCTGCTGCTTCTGTTAGCCGATATCGTGGCCTCGCTCGCCCTGTCGGGCCGTTTGCGCGGCGCGGCCACGGCGGCGATCGCCGTACTGGCCCTGGGCCTGCCGCAGGTGGGCGAGGCGCAGGGCAGCGATGCCGACGCCGCCGCGCTTGCCGCCACGTCCGAGGTCGTGCTGGCCCATGTCGTCACCGGCAACGCCCAGGTCGATGACGTGGCGCGCGCGGGTCTTGTTGGCCTGTCGGAGACGCTCTTTTTCCGTACCTCGGTGGAGCCCGCGGACCCGATGGGCGTGAACCTTGAAACCGATGAGCTGGCGTTCTACCCAATGCTTTACTGGCCGATCACGCCCGATCAGCCGCTGCCGTCGGACGTGGCCTATGCCAAGCTGAACGAATACCTGCGCTCGGGCGGGATGATCCTGTTCGACACGCGCGATGCGGACGTGGCCCGCTTCGGCGCATCAAGCCCCAATGGCCGCAAGCTGCAACAGCTTGCCGCGCCGCTCGATATTCCGCCGCTCGAGCCTGTGCCGCAGGATCATGTGCTGACCCGCACCTTTTACCTGCTTCAGGATTTCCCGGGCCGCTATGCCAGTCGTGATGTCTGGGTCGAGGCCGCCCCGGCCGATGCCGAGCAAATCGAGGGCATGCCCTTCCGCAACCTCAACGACGGCGTGACGCCCGTGGTCATCGGCGGCAACGACTGGGGCGCGGCCTGGGCGATGGACAACCGGGGCAACGCGCTTTTCCCGGTGGGGCGCGGGTATGGCGGGGAACGCCAGCGCGAACTGGCCTACCGCTTTGGCGTCAACCTGGTGATGCATGTGCTGACCGGTAACTACAAATCCGACCAGGTGCATGTGCCCGCGCTGCTGGACAGGTTGGGCCAATGACGCAAAGCATCCTCTTCGACCCGCTCATTCCTCGGGCCCTGATCGCCGTTCTGGGCGCAATGGTCACCGCAGGGATCGCTCTTGCCCTGTGGCGGGGCCTGTCCGGCTGGGCCTTGCGCGCCCTGGCAGGGCTGGTGGTGCTGGCCGCGTTGTCTGGCCCGTCCCTGCAATCCGAAGACCGTGCGCCGCTGTCGGACATCGTTCTTGTGGTCGAAGATCGCAGCGCCAGTCAGAACCTTGCCGACCGGGCCGGCGTGACCGAGGCCGCGGCAGAGGATCTGCTTTCCGAACTGGCTGCGCGTCCCAACACCGAGGTGCGTCGCATCTCCGTGGCCGATGGCGAGGACAACACCGGCACGCTTCTCATGACCGCCGTGTCCGAGGCGCTGGCCGAGGAACCCCAGGCGCGGGTCGCGGGCATCCTGCTTTTGAGCGACGGGCGGCTGCATGACCTTGAGCGCGCACCCAATCTGCCCGCCCCGCTGCATCTGCTCATGACCGGGCGCGAGACCGACTGGGACCGTCGTCTGATCGTGAAGAACGCCCCGGCCTTCGCCATCCTGGGCGAAGAGATCACACTGACCTTGCGGATCGAGGATGACGGCGCGGTGCCGCCTGAACTGGCTACGGGGCAGGCGACGCTGAACCTGTCGATCGACGGGGACGAGCCGCAGGCCTACCCCGTTCCCGTCGGCCGCGACATCACGCTGCCCATCACGCTGCCCCATGCGGGCCGCAACGTGATCCGCTTCTCGCTCGATGAGGCCGAGGGCGAGCTGACCGACCGGAACAACGCGGCCCTTGTCCAGATCAACGGCGTGCGCGACCGTCTGCGTGTGCTGCTTGTCTCCGGCGAGCCGCATCCGGGCGGGCGCACCTGGCGAAACCTTCTGAAATCCGACAGCTCGGTCGATCTGGTGCATTTCACCATCCTGCGCCCGCCGGAAAAGCAGGACGGTGTGCCGGTGCGCGAACTGTCCCTGATCGCCTTTCCCACGCGCGAGCTGTTCCTTGAAAAGATCGACGATTTCGATCTCATCATTTTCGACCGCTACAAGCGGCGGGGCATCCTGCCGTCGATCTACCTCGACAACGTGACCGACTACATCCGCAACGGTGGCGCGGTCCTGGTGGCCGCCGGCCCGGATTTCGCCAGCGCCGACAGCATCTACCGCTCTCCCCTGGCGCCGGTTCTGCCGGCCGAGCCGACCGCGCGGGTGGTCGACGAAGGCTATGCGCCTTCGGTCACCGAGCTCGGCGACCGCCACCCGGTGACCGCAGGCCTGCCAGAGCAGGACACTTGGGGCCGCTGGATGCGCCAGATCGAGCTGACACCCCAGCGCGGCAATGTCGTGATGGAGGGTATTGATGGCCGTCCGCTTCTGATCCTCGACCAGGTCGAGGAGGGACGCGTGGCGCTCCTGGCGTCGGACCAGGCCTGGCTCTGGGATCGCGGGTTCGAGGGTGGCGGGCCGCAGCTCGAATTGCTGCGCCGCCTGGCGCACTGGATGATGAAGGAACCCGAGCTCGAGGAAGAGGCGCTGACCGCCGAGGCGACGGGCCAGACCATGCGCATCATCCGCCGGTCGCTGGACGAGGTCGTGCCGCCGGTCGAGATCACGACGCCCACGGGCGAGGTCGCGACGGTGGAGTTGGACGAGGTCAGCCCGGGTCGGTTCGAAGCGGTCTATGACGGCCCCGAGATCGGGCTCTACCGGCTCGTCAACGGCGAGGAAGAGGCCGTGATCGGCCTTGGTCCCGCAGCCCCGCGTGAATTCGAGGAGACCATCGCGACAGGCGATCTGCTGCAGCCCGTGATCGACACGATGCGCGGCGGCGTCGCGCGGCTGGAAGACGGTGTGCCGCGTCTGCGCGACGTGCGCGAAGGCCGCCCTGCCGCCGGTCGCGGCTGGATCGGGCTGACCCCGCGCGAGGCTTACGAGACGCTCGATGTCCGCACGACGCCGCTGATGCCCGGCTGGTTGGTGCTGCTTCTGGCGTCGGCCCTGATCGTGGGCGCCTGGCTGCGCGAAGGGCGGAGCTAACGCGCCTGCGCCAGTTCTGCGAGGATGTCGATCAGGGCCTGCAGCGACTCTGACTGCACGCTTGCCTCTCTCAGGCTGATGCCGATGGGCCCCGACAGAACCTCGTGGGTCAGATCGAGCGTGACCAGGCTGCCCTTGGCCAGTTCCTCGTCCACCACGCCGGAATGGATGAACCAGAGCGTGTCCGACAGCTGCACGACCTTGCGCCCGAAAGCGAGTGACACGTTCTCGAATGCGGGCTCGGCCCCTTGCAAACCCAGCGAGGATAGGAATGCCCGCACCGCCGGATAGATCAGCGCGCCCTTGGGCGGCAGCATCAGCGGATAGCGCGTCAGCGCCTCGGGCGTGACGGGCTGTCCCAGCAGCGGATGCCCGGGTCGTGCCACCAGCGCCACACGACCTGTGTAGAGATGGCGAAAGCTCAGCCCCTCCATCTGGTCAGGGCGCGCCATCTGGCCGATCATCATGTCGATGCCGCCGTCGCGCAATTGCGACAGGATCTGCCAGTTCGGCCCGGTGGAGACGCGCAGCACACAGCCGGGGCAACGGTCACGCAAGGCGACGGCGGCGCGGGGAAAGAGCGTGCCCGCGACCGAGGGCAGAACGCCCACCGCCAGCCGCTCGGACCGGGGGGCGGCGCCGGTCGCCACCGCCTCGGCCGTGTCGAGTGCGGCCATCGCCGTGCCCGCATGCTGCTGGAAACTGCGCCCCGCCGCGTTCAGCACCAGCCGGCGCGTGCTGCGGTCGAAAAGCTCGGTGCCTAGGATCTCTTCCAGTTCGCGCAGGGTCTTTGACACCGCGGGCTGGCTGATACGGAGCGCATCCGCCGCGCCCGACAGGCTGCCGATGCGGGCGGTTTCCAGGAAGCAGCGGATATGGCGCAGCCGGATACGCGGGTTCATTTCATAACCTATGGGTTAATCGTTTTGTAAGTTAATTTAATTTATTGACGCGTTGCCATGGCGTAAAGACAGCGCAAGGGAGGATGCAGATGGTGGACCGTTTCGACGATGGCATGGCCGTGCGGCGTGGGGTTCTGGGCGATGCCCATGTGGACCGCGCCGAGGCCGCGAAGACCGATTTCGATGTGCCCTTCCAGACCCTCATCACCGAAGGTGCCTGGGGCACCGTCTGGGCATCCGACCGGATCACCCGGCGGGAACGCTCGATGCTGACGCTCGCGCTTCTGGCCGCGCTCGGCAATTTCGAGGAAATCCCCATGCATATCCGCGCGACGGCCCGCACGGGCGCCAGCAAGGAGGACGTGCTGGAAGCCTTCCAGCATGTCGCGATCTATGCGGGTGTGCCCCGCGCGAACCGGGCGATCCAGATCGCCAAGGCCACCTATGCCGAAATGGAGGCAGAGACCGATGACTGACCAGGGCCCGCTGATCCCGCGCAACCGCGAGATCCATCCGAACCCCTATGACTGGCATTACAAGACGAGCGTCAGCCGCTCTCCCAGCCTGCCGCTTCTGTCGATGGAATCGACCCCGTCCGAGGAAACCGGCCCGCGCTTCGGCCATTCGACGCTGGGCGCGCTCGACAACAACCTGATCCTGAATTGGACCAAGGGCGAGGCGTCCGCCGTGGGCGAACGCATCCTGATGCATGGCCGTGTCATGGACGAAAACGGCCGCCCGGTGCCCCACACGCTGGTCGAGATCTGGCAGGCCAATGCCGGTGGCCGCTATCGCCATATCAAGGACACTTATTTCGCCCCGCTCGACCCCAATTTCGGCGGCTGCGGTCGGACGATCACCGATGAAAACGGCAATTACGAATTCCTGACCATCCGCCCCGGCGCCTATCCCTGGCCCAACCGAGGCAACGACTGGCGCCCGATGCACATTCACATCTCTGTCTTCGGCCACAGCTTTGGTCAGCGGCTGATCACCCAGATGTATTTCGAGGGCGATCCGCTGATCGCCCGCTGCCCGATCGCGAACACGATCAAGGATCGCGGGCAGCTCGACCGCCTGGTGGCGCCGCTGGACATGGCCAAGGCGCGGCCGATGGATTTTCTGGCCTACAAGTTCGACATCGTGCTGCGCGGCCGCCGCCAGACCATGTTCGAAAACAAGATCGAGGGGATGTAAGCCATGGTGCAATCGCTGGAAACCCTGATGGAAACGCCGTCGCAAACGGCGGGCCCCTATGTTCACATTGGCTGCATCCCGACCTTTGCCGGTCTTGGCGGCATCTATCCCGAAGATCTGGGGCTGAGCCCCATCTCGGATGGTGCCAAGGGCGAGATCGTGACGATCACCGGCTCGGTCTTCGACGGCACCGGCTGGGCGATGCGCGATGCGCTTCTGGAAAGCTGGCAGGCCGATGCGGCGGGCAAGTTCGCGGGCCAGGACGGCGCGGACCCGAATGTGTCGGGCTTCTGCCGCTTCGCCGCCGACAAGGACACGGGCGAATTCACCCTGCGCACCGTCAAACCCGGGCCGGTGCCCGGCCGCGGCGGCGCGGTTCAGGCGCCGCATATCTCGCTCTGGATCGTGGCGCGAGGCATCAATATCGGTCTCAACACCCGGGTCTATTTCGAAGACGAGGACAACAGCGCCGATCCTCTGCTGGCGCGCATCGAACAGCGGCCCAGGGTTGAGACACTGATTGCAAAAAGGACCGGGGACGGGCAGTACCGCTTTGACATCCGCCTTCAGGGTGAGGGCGAGACGGTGTTCCTGGATATCTGAGGGAAAGACATGGGCAAACCCTGCATCATCTGCGTCGCCATTACCGGCTCGGTTCCGACCAAGGCCGACAACCCGGCGGTGCCGGTCACGGTTGAGGAGCAGGTCGAAAGCACGCACGCGGCGTTCGAGGCCGGGGCCACCATCGCCCATTGCCATGTGCGCGATGACGAAGCCAAACCCACCTCGGACCCGCAACGCTTTGCCCGCCTGATGGAGGGCATCAAGAAACACTGCCCCGGCATGATCGTCCAACTGTCGACCGGGGGCCGCTCGGGCGCGGGGCGGGAACGCGGCGGCATGCTGCCGCTTTGCCCCGACATGGCGTCGCTGTCGGTGGGCTCGAACAACTTTCCCACCCGCGTCTACGAGAACCCGCCGGACCTGGTGGATTGGCTCGCCTTCGAGATGCGCAGCCACGAGGTCAAGCCCGAGATCGAAGCCTTTGACCTCAGCCATATTCACAAGGCCGTCGAGATGAACCGCGACGGGCGCATTCCCGGGCGGCTTTATGTGCAGTTCGTGATGGGCGTGAAAAACGCCATGCCCGCCGACAAGGACGTGTTCGACTACTACGTCAAGACCATGGAACGTCTCGCCCCCGAGGCCGATTGGTGCGCCGCCGGGATCGGCCGCCACCAGATCGAGGTCAACGAATGGGCCATCGCGGCTGGTGGCCATACGCGTACGGGGCTCGAGGACAACATCCGCCTCGATCGCGATACGCTGGCGCCTTCGAATGCTGCGCTGGTCAAGCGGACGGTGGAGCTTTGCGAGAAATACGACCGCCCCGTCGCCACATGGGAACAGGCGCGCGACATCCTCGACCTGAAACCGGTCGCGGCCTGACGCTCAGAACCAGGCCCAGCCGATGATCGCCAGGGCGCAGCCGATGAGTGCGCCCGAGGCGATCACGAAGATCCCGTCATAGGTCAGCATCGCCAAAGCGATCAGCGACACCGCGCCGCCCAGGAACGAGGACGAAAACGGCACCAGTTCCAGGAACGGGATGGCCAGGCCGCTGAACACGCAGAGCGCCTGGGGGATCAGCACGAAAGGCTGGTACAGCAGGAACGACAGCCGCCGCTTGGTGCGCCGGTCGAACCACGCCGCGGCCGGTCGGATGCGTTCGAGATTGCGCTTGAGCAATTCGGATTTCACGCTTTGCCGCAGCACGAAGCCCGGCAGCCAGACGTGTTTGCGTTGAAAGATCATCTGCACGGCTACGAAAAAGATCACCAGGCCGCAGATGCTGGGCAGGATTGGGATGCCGCTGAGCGGCGACACGATCACCAGCGCGGGTAGCAAGAGGACCGGTGCAAAGCTGCTGTCACCGACCGCCGCCAGCAACTCGGACACGCTGACATGGTCGTCACTGGCCCGGGCTTCGGCGCGGTCCAGCGTTTCGGTCATGGATTTTGGTTGGCTGGACACAACAGCTGCTTTCGTGAAACCGCGCCGCAGCGCGCACGTCCGCTATATGGCGGCGCTCCGCGGGAAGTCCAAGCGCGGCGGGCTAGTTATTTGCGCACCACTCGCGAAAGGAGGCCCCGATGGCCAAGGAAAGCAACTCGTCGATCAAGGACGAAGAGGTCTATGACGCGCTGCGCGACAAGGGCGCGTCCAAGGAAAAAGCGGCCCGCATCGCCAATGCCCAAGCCAATGGCGACATGGACCCGTCGGAAAAGGGCGGCAAGGCACACCCCTACGAGGACTGGACCAAGGACGACCTTTACGAGCGTGCGCAGGAGATCGGCATCGAGGGCCGGTCGGACATGACAAAGGACGCGCTGATCGCCGCCTGGCGCGATCATTGACGTCCGGGCCGGGTTGAACCTTGCGCGGCGGAGGATCACGGTGGGCGGGTCTGTGCAGCGGAGTTCCATCATGTTCCTCTCCCTTCCCGTCCCGACCAAGCGCGATGGCTCCCAGCGCCGGACCGGCGTCGAGATCGAGTTGGGTGGCCTCACGGAAAAAGCCGTGGCGGACATCGTGCATGCGCGTCTGGGCGGCAACCTTGACCACCGGGAAGGCCGAGAGATCGTCCTGAGCGACACGCGTCTGGGCGGGTTCAAGCTCTATCTCGACACGGCCTATCGCGACATCGCGGAGGGACCGCTTGCCGAGGTCGGTCTGGATCTTGCCCGGCAGGTCGTTCCCGTCGAGATTGTGACCGACCCGCTGACCCAGGACCAGTTGCCGGAACTGCACAAAGTCCTTGAAGCGCTGCGCGAACAGGGTGCGACAGGCAGCCGGGACGGGCTTCTTCTGGGCTATGGCATCCACCTGAATCCCGAAGTTTCGGACGAGACGCTCGAGGCGATCCTGCCCGTGTTGCGCGCCTATGCGCTGGTCGAGGATCTGTTGCGGGGTGAGGGGCGGGTTGACCCGTCGCGGCGCCTGTTGCCCTTCATCGACGCTTATCCCCGTCGCTTCGTCGATCGGTTGATGGAGGAAGACCCCGCCGACCTTGCCGCGCTGATCGCGCTTTATCTCGAGGAAACGCCGACGCGCAACCGAGGGCTCGACATGCTGCCGCTGTTCACCCATCTCGCCCCGGACCAGGTGCGCGCGGTGATGGGCGAGGGCAAGGCGACCTCGGCCCGGCCCACCTATCACTACCGCCTGCCCGATTGCCGGATCGACGAACCCGGCTGGTCGCTTGCCACGGAATGGAACCGGTGGGTCATGGTCGAACGGCTCGCCGCGGCATCCGAGCCGTTGGAGGACATGCGGCGGGATTGGCTGGAACATCGCGCGGCCTGGACTACCGTTAAACCCGACTGGGCGGCCCGTGTGGCCGAGAATTTGGACCGGTTCGGGCTGAGCGAAGGGGTCACATGAGACCACGCATCGGGGTTACGGTATCGCGCCGGTCAGGCTGGCGCATCTTTCCGCTGGTGGCGTTGAACATCTGGTTGGCCGGAGGGCGCGCCGTGAAATGGCAGCAACGCGACCGGGCCGACCTGAAGGATGTTCAGGGCATCGTCATCGGCGGCGGAGACGATATCTCGCCCGAGCTGTATGGCGGCGAACTCGTGGCCTCGGCGCGTCTTGACCCCGATCGCGACGCGTTCGAGCGGTGGCTGGCCGAATGCGCGTTCGAGCTGGGCATGCCCGTTCTCGGGATCTGTCGCGGCGCGCAGATGCTGAACGTGGCCCTTGGCGGCACGCTGCACCAAGATGCCTACGCGGTCCACAAAAGCCGTTTTTACCGCACGGTCCTGCCGCGCAAGACCGTGCATCTGCAACCGTGCACCCAGCTTGCCGCCCTGTCCGGGACCGATCCGATGAAGGTCAACGCGCTGCACACCCAGGCGGTGGATCGTCTCGGGGCGGGCTTCGTTGTGGCCGCGCGGGACGAGGGCGGCATGGTGCAGGCCATTGAAAGGGGCAAGGCTCCCTTTGCGCTGGGCGTGCAATGGCACCCCGAACACCTGTTCTATGCCCGTCGCCAGCGCCAACTGTTCCGCGCGCTGATTGAAGCCGCCGCCGCCCGGGCCGATGGCGACCCGGCCGAGCCCGTCAATCGGACCGCAGCGTGATCGGATAGCGCGCCTCGCCCCAGCCATCCACGGAACAGCGTGCCCGCACGAAAATCTGGTCCACGCCGTCCGGCAGCACCACATCGCGGAGCGACCGGGTAAAGGGCTGTTCTTCCACATGGGGGTGGTGCAGCTCTCGGTAGCCCAGGCGATTGCCTTCGGCATCCACGATCTCCCACCCGTCGGCGTAATGATCCCAACCCGTGTCCGGGTGCGCGAGCGTTACGGAGATGCGCCATCCCATTTCATCGCGGGACGCCTCGGCCGCCACAATTCGGGGCGGGTCGGCAGCAAGCGGTAGGGCAAGCGTGGCGAGGCAGGCGGCGAACAAGAGGCGTGTCATGACACTCTGCCTACCGCGCAAGCACCGCCGAGGGGAGTCAACTATCCGTGTGGGTCATGCCGTCTTCGGGGGCCAGCAAGGCCAGCCGCGACTGCGATGCGAACTCGCGCCGCCACAGCACGCCCGTCGTGAAAACCGCGGCAAGGATGAGAGCGGCAGGTCCCAGGATCCAGGCCGCCGCCGCCATGGCGAAATAGACCGACCTGAGCCCCCGGTTGAAACTGCGCGCCGCGGTGATGTTCAGCGTTCCGGCCTTCTTCGCGCGGGGCATGGCGGCAGGGTCCTCGGGGCTGTTGGGGACCGCGGCCATCAGCACCGCGCAATAGCCGAACAGGCGGTTCGACCAGACGAATTTCAGGAACGCGTTCACCGCGAACAAAAGGACAAGCATCAGCTTGATCTCCCACACGATGGCGGGATCGGTTTCCTGGGTCAGATCCCGGACAACCCCCCTGAGCTGTTCGACATTCCCGATCAGCGCGAGCCCGCCGCCGATGGCCAGCAATGCGGCCGAGGCGAAAAAGGCCGTGCCCTGCCGCAGGCTGCCCAACACCTGGGAATCGAAAATGCGCGGGTCGCGCAGCACCATCTGGCGCATCCATTCCTGACGGTGGCCGCGCATCAGGTAGGAGACCGATGGACGGGATTTGGGCGGGTGCTCGATCAGCCAACCGGTGGCGATCCAAAGCACCAGGATCGTCGCGACGGCCAGCGCGTCGAGTTGCGAAAAAAGGTCCAGCCGGTCGCTCCAAGTCATGGTGCCACCCTAGGAAGGGGGGCGCGCCTTGGCCAGCATCAGAATGGCTTGACCACCACCACCCACAGCACGGCGATGGCGCCGACAACGCTGATTTCGTTGAAGATGCGCAGGAACATGTCGGATTCGGTGAACACGCCCCGCTTTGCCCGCAACACCAGCCGTCCGGTCCAGGCGTAATGCGCCGCCAGAAGGGTCACCATTCCTAGCTTGACCCAGACCCAGGTGGCAAAGCCCCAGTCCCAGCCCAGCCAGAGGCCCGTCGCGATGGCGATCACCGCAAGGCCGGCGGAGAACCGATAAAGCCGTACGGTCAGGTCGCCCGTGGGTCCGAACTCGCCCAGCTTGGCATATTCGCGCTTCCAGTAGATGAGCGCCCGGGGCACCGCGAAGATGGAGGTCATCCATCCCATGACGCAAAGCAAATGTATGATCTTGACCCAATCCATGGCCGTCTGACTGCGCCTTCATGCGCCCGCTCGCAAGGTGCGACAAAGCCGCAGGGGATTTTTCTTGGCAGAATGGGGCAATTGGTTATATTTCCTTACCAATCACCAGGGAGGATTCCATGGAACTGCCCCAGCCCGATCCAGCCGTACTGGCCCGCAAGGACGCGCTGATCGCACGCCTGCGCGATATCCTGCCCGAGGATGCGATCATCCACGATCCGGCCGAAACGCGAGCCTATGAATGCGACGCGCTTACCGCCTACAAGTGCCCGCCGCTCTGTGCCGTTCTGCCCGCGTCGACCGAAGAGGTCGCGGGCGTTCTGCGTGCCTGCCACGCGATGGGCGTGCCGGTTGTGCCGCGCGGTGCGGGCACATCGCTTGCGGGCGGGGCACTGCCGACCGCCGACAGCGTGATCCTGGGCGTGGCACGCATGACCGAGGTGATCGAGACCGATTACGACAACCGCTTCATTCGCGTGCAGACCGGGCGCACGAACCTGAGCGTCACCGGCGCTGTCGAGGAAGAGGGGTTCTTTTACGCCCCTGACCCGTCCAGCCAGCTGGCCTGTGCCATCGCCGGCAATATCGCGATGAACTCGGGCGGGGCGCATTGCCTGAAATACGGCGTGACCACGAACAACCTGATGGGCGTCACGATGGTTCAGATGGACGGCACCGTGGTCGAAATCGGCGGCGCACATCTGGACAGCGGCGGGCTGGACCTGTTGGGCCTCATCTGCGGCTCCGAAGGGCAGCTGGGCGTGGTGACCGAGGCCACCTTGCGCATCCTGCCCAAGCCCGAGGGGGCGCGGCCGGTGCTGATGGGCTTCGACAGCTCCGAGGTGGCCGGCGCCTGCGTCAGCGACATCATCAAGTCGGGCATCCTGCCCGTGGCCATCGAATTCATGGACCGACCCTGCATCGAGGCGACCGAGGCTTTTGCCAAGGCGGGCTACCCGATGTGTGAGGCGTTGTTGATCGTCGAGGTCGAGGGGTCCGAAGCCGAGATCGACCACCAGCTGGGTCTGATCATGGACATCGCCCGCCGCCACAACCCGGTAGAGCTGCGCGAGGCCCGCGATGCCGACGAGGCCGGGCGCATCTGGCTTGGCCGCAAATCGGCCTTTGGCGCGATGGGCCAGATCAACGATTACATGTGCCTTGACGGGACGATCCCGGTGTCGTCCCTGCCCATGGTCCTGCGCCGCATCGGCGAGATGTCCAAGGAATACGGTCTTGGCGTGGCCAATGTGTTCCACGCGGGCGACGGCAACATGCATCCCCTGATCCTTTACAATGCCAACGAGCCCGGCCAGCTGGAACTGTGTGAGGCGTTGGGCGCGGACATCCTCAAGCTCTGTGTCGAGGCGGGCGGGTGTCTCACCGGCGAGCACGGCGTGGGCATCGAAAAGCGTGACCTGATGTCCACGCAATTCGACCCGGCCGATCTGGAAATCCAGATGGCGGTGAAGGACGTGTTCGATCCCGGCTGGCTTTTGAACCCGGCCAAGGTGTTCCCGCTGGATGTGTCCGAGGCGCGCCGCCGGCCTGCCATGGCAGCCGAATAGACACTGAAAACCCCTGGATTAGAGACACATGCAGCCCAAGGACGAGGCCGAACTGGCCCAGATCATCGCCGCGCGCAACGCGCCTGTCTGGATCGCCGGGGGCGGCACCTGCGGGTCCGTGCCAGAGGGTGTGGAACGGTTGGATACGGCGGGTCTGAGCGGCATCACGCTATACGAACCCGGGGCACTGACGCTGGTCGCCAAGGCGGGCACGCCGCTTTTCGAGATCGAAGCGGCGCTTGACGCCGAGGGTCAGCGGCTTGCCTTCGAGCCTTGGGACGCACGCAGGCTGATGGGGGCGGGCGGCGCGCCCACCATCGGCGGCGTGGTGGCGATGAATGCCAGCGGTCCGCGCCGGATTGCCGTAGGGGCCATGCGCGACTTCATGCTGGGCGTGCGCTTTGTCGATGGCATGGGCCAGGTACTCAAGAACGGTGGACGCGTGATGAAGAACGTCACCGGCTATGACCTCGTCAAGCTGATGACCGGAAGCCGGGGTGCGCTGGGCGTGCTGACCGAAGTCAGCCTAAAGGTGCTGCCAAGGCCCGAGGCCGCGGGCACCGTCCTGATCGACGGGTTGAGCGACCCCGACGCCGTGCGCGCCATGTCCGCGGCGCTGACATCGCCCTACGAGGTGACCGGTGCGGCGCATATGCCCCAGGGACCAGGCGGCACGCCTTTGACCCTTATCAGGGTCGAAGGCTTCGAGACACAAGTGACCTATCGCACCGGCGCCTTGCAGGCGCTTTTGGCCGAATTTCCCCATGTTAGGGTCGAAACAGACCCTGATGTGACCGCTGCGCTCTGGGCCGGTGTCCGGGACGCCGCCCCATTCCACGCCCGCGAGGGCGATGTGTGGCGCATTTCCTGCAAACCCAGCGACGGGCCGGATCTGGGTGCCAGGGCGCAGGCCCAGGGTCTGCTCTATGACTGGGGCGGTGGGCTGATCTGGGCGCTGGTGCCCAGTGGCACGGACCTGCGCGCCCGGCTGGGTGCCTATGACGGCCACGCGACCCGCGTCAGGGGCGGAGGGGATGGCATCCCGAACCTTCAGCCCGAACCGCCGGCACTGGCTGCGCTGACCGAAGGCCTGCGCGCAAAATTCGACCCCAAGGGCCTGTTCAACCCCGGCCTGATGGCCTGACCTGACGGGAAGACCCGATGCAAACCAATTTCACCGACGCGCAACTCAGCGATCCCGGCACCGCCCGGGCCAACGAGATCCTGCGCGCCTGCGTCCATTGCGGGTTCTGTACCGCGACCTGTCCCACCTACCAGGTGCTGGGCGACGAGCTCGACAGCCCGCGCGGGCGCATCTACCTGATCAAGGACATGCTCGAAAACGAGCGGGTGCCGGACGAAAAGACCGTCAAGCATATCGACCGCTGTCTCAGCTGCCTGGCCTGCATGACGACCTGCCC
>PR_CR_10_Liq_1_inCRDRAFT_1000298_pt1 | contig 31577 bp, 31 predicted proteins | sample PRCRCaboRojoPR_3_FD_10241 | JGI IMG/M metagenome (IMG submission 10241)
GTCGAGAAGACGATCAAAACGCACGACCAATCAGACAGTGCACAACCCGTTCTCAGCCGCGCACGCTGAGGTGTCCGTAAGATCAAGTCTGAAGTTTTACATTTCACGCCTTCGCCTGTGCTTGTGGCCAAGGATGCGCCCGATCGGGACGTTCCGTGGATGCCCTATTTCGACGCCGCATAAGGGCGATTGCCCCAGGAAAAGCCGGCAGGTTGCGCGGCTTTTCCGGTTTGGATCGTGGCGCCTGCAAGGCTACAAATCCGTCATGACGCGCCGTTCCCATCTGCCGCTCCTACGCCCGTGATCGTTGTCCTGGGGCTTTTGATCGCCTTTGTGCTGGTCGTGTTGTTTTCCAACCGTGCGACCCGGTCCTGCCGCTGGCGGGAAGACCGCAGCGCCGACCGCGATGGTACGCGGCTATACCGTTGTGCCACCTGCGGTGCCACGATCCGTGACGCGCCCGGGCGGCCGCCCCGCTCCTGTCATGCACCTAAACCCTGATCCCGCCATGCGAAAAAGCCGCGGCCTGTGCCTTGTGCCTCGGGACGCGGCACGGCAGCCTGACGCGGTCAAATACCGGAGATCCGCCATGCCCCGAACGCCGCCCGAAGATGCACAGGCGCGCCGCGCCATCGCGCCGGTCATCTGCTATCCGACCGACACGCTGCCACGGCCCGATCTGCCCCTGTATACCGCTGCGCGGGACGGGGCCACGAAATGCGCGGAGTATCTCGTGCCGCCCCGCGAGGCGCGCGTGTACGACGTGCCCGCAGGCCATGTCTTTCGCATCACGAGTGTCGAGGGACCGCAGGTCGGCGATCTGAACCTGCACAACGCCCATGACCTGACCGAGCGGTTCTATTCCGGCAAGACCCGGGCGCTGCATGGCACCCACGTAAGCACGGGCGACAGGCTCTGGTCGTCATTCCCGCATCTGCGGCCCATGGCGACGATCCTGGCCGACACGCTGGACTGGTACGGGATCGACGCCTATGGCGGATCGGTCCATGACGTGATCGGCACGCGCTGCGATCCCTATACCGCCAACGTCCTGTCGGGCGCACAGTACCACCAGTGCTGCCATTCGAACCTGACGCGCGCCCTGGCGCAGCATCTGGCTGTGCCCGCCGCCGGGGCCGAGCCGTTGGTGCATGACGTGCTGAACGTGTTCATGTGCACCGGCTTCACCCGCGACACGGGGCAGTACTTCATGAAGGCCAGCCCGGTTCGGCCCGGTGATTACATCGAGTTCTTCGCCGAGATCGACCTGCTTGGCAATCTGAGCGCTTGTCCCGGTGGCGATTGCTCGGCCGAGCACAGCTCTGACACGGCGGCCTGCTATCCGCTGCTGGTCGAGGTCTTCGCGCCGGCAAAGGGCGCGCTTGACCGTTGGTCCCAGCCGCCGCGGAACGGCTATGACCAGAGCCACGGTATGGGCTAGCCGCCGTGGATGAAATGCAGCCTGTCAAAGCCCGTGCGCCAGGCGGCGACCTCATCTGCCATGGTCTCTGGTGTGTCGCTGCGAAGCGCGTCCGCGATGAGCCGCCCCAGCCGGGGCGCATCCGCCGGTGTCATGCCCCAGCGTACGATCTCGGGCGTGCCGATCCGCAGCCCGTTCATGTCGCCCGCGACAGGCGCGATGGGTAATCCGATCCCGCAGGCCAGGAACCCGGCCTTTCGGATGCGATAGGCCGCGCGTTGCCCGCCGCCAAAGGTGGCAGCCTCGATGGCGAACTGGTGTGAGGCGGTCGCGCTGTTGCGGCGGGTGAATACCGGCAGGCCCGCCTCGCGGCAGGCATCGGCCAGCGCATGGGCCATGTCGATCATCGCCTTTGCATAGGCCACGCCATGGTCCCGCCAATCGAGGAGCGACACGGCCAATGCTGCGCTTTTCGCCACGTCGAAATTCGCGGTCATGCCTGGAAAGGCGATGTGATCCAGACGCTCGGCGATCTCTGCCTCATTCGTGACGATCAGGCCCGAGGGTGGGCCGCCGAGGGATTTGTAGGTGCTCATCGTCATCAAATGCGCACCTTGATCCAGCGGGTTGGGCCATGCCTTGCCCGCGATCATCCCGCATTGATGGGCCGCGTCGAACAGAACATGGGCGCCGACACGGTCCGCGATCTCGCGGATCTCGGCCACCGGGTGCGGGGTCAGGTTCAGACTGCCGCCGATGGTGATGAGCTTTGGGCGCAGTTCTTCGGCCAGCGTTGCAAGGCCTGCGAGGTCAACGGTGTACCCGTCCGCATCGACCGGGGCAGGGTGGGGGACAAGCCCGTAAAGCCCCGCACAGCCATCCGTGTGATGGGTGACATGGCCACCCACGCTGGCCGGCGGCACGATGATGGCATCGCCCGGTTTGGTCAGTGCCATGAAGCCGTACAGGTTCGCGCTGGCACCCGAGGGCACGCGGATCTCGGCATAGGCCGCGCCGAAGACCTCGGCCGCCAGTTCCGCCGTGATCACCTCGATCTCTTCGATGGCCTCCAGACCCGTCTCGTATTTCTCGCCTGGGTAGCCCAGCGACGGGCGGGTGCCGAGACCCGAGGCCAAGAGCGCCTCGGCCCGCGGGTTCATCACGTTGGTGGCCGGGTTGAGGTTGAAGCAGTGCCGTTCGTGGATCTGCCGGTTTTCAGCCGCCAGCCTGTCGATCCGGTTGGCGATGTCGCCGCTTGAGGTCTGGGAGACCCGCGCGGCAATCTCGGCCACGCGGGTCTCGCAGGTTTCTGGCACCCAGGGGCGCGACTGAAGGCTGGGCATGACGGTCGTCTCCGGTCTCGTGTCCGGAAACGTTAGCGGTGGGCGAAAGCGGCCTCCAGCGCGATTTCGACCATATCGCCAAAGCTGCTTTCACGGTCGGCACTCGGCAGCGCCTCGCCCGTGATCAGGTGGTCACTGACGGTCAGAACGGCCAGAGCCCGCACGCCATGGCGCAGGGCCACGTTGTACAGTTCCGCTGCCTCCATCTCGACGCCCAGGATCCCGTGACGGGTCATCTGTTCGTTGAGATCGGGCCGTTCGTCATAGAACACATCCGCGGAATAGATCCCGCCCACATGGGTCGTGGTGCCTTTGGCTTCGGCTGCCTGGGCCGCCGCTGACAATAGGGACCAGTCCGCACAGGGGGCAAAATTCAGCTCCTTGAAGATCCCGCGTGACGGGGTCGAGATCGAGCTGGCAGTCATCGCCAGGATGACGTCGCGTATTTTGACCTTGTCCTGCATTCCACCGCAGGAGCCGATCCGGATCAGGGTCTTTGCGCCGTAATCGCGGATCAGTTCGTTGGCGTAGATCGACAGGCTGGGCATCCCCATGCCCGATCCATGGATCGTGACGCGGTGCCCGTTCCACGTGCCGGTATAGCCCAGCATCCCGCGGACCTCGTTGACGCAGACAGGATCGCTCAGAAAGGTCTCTGCCGCCCATTTCGCGCGATAAGGATCGCCCGGCATCAAAACGGTTTCCGCAATCTCTCCGGGTGTGGCACCGATATGGATCGTCATGTGAATGGCCTATCAGATTTCCAGGTCTTCCATCGGGGTGCCTTTGGCCAGAGCGTCGTTCACCCATTGCGGCTTGCGGCCGCGGCCCGTCCAAGTTTGCGACGGATCGGCCGGGTTGCGGTATTTGGGAACGCCCTTTGTCGCCTTGGCCCCTTTTGCGGGACCGGCAAGAAGCTCATTCAGCGGATAGCCAAATTCGCGCGCCTTGTCCTCGAGCGCTTTGAGTGCCTCGGCTTTGCGCCGCGCCTCCACGGTTTCCAGGGCCTTGTCCACTTTGGCCTTGAGTGCCAAAAGCTCGTCCTTGGACATGTTGTCGAGATCGATTTCCATGCTGTTCTCCCAGCTTATTGATTGTGGAGACGTGATTGAAACCAATCATTCCAAATGACAAGTGAATTCGTGCAAAAAGATGGGCGGTGATTATCAATAATTGTGCCGCTTGTTCTTTCTCGCCTCTAGATAAAAAACTGGCGCTAAAGAGCTCCAATTCATTCCTTTTCATGAATTTGGATGGACGTGGCGACGCTATTCTGCGGCAACCGATTGGGGATCGGCCAGCGTCACGATATCCATCATGATCGCGTTCAGTTCGAAATCCTTCGGCGTATAGACCTTGGCCACACCCATGGCCTGCAGCCGTTTTGAATCCTCGTCGGGAATGATGCCGCCGACGATCACCGGGATATGGCCAAGCCCTGCCTCGCGCATCTTTTGCATCATGTCTTCCACCAGGGGAATATGGCTGCCCGACAGGATCGACAGCCCCACGACATGCACTTCGTTTTCCTGTGCGGCGGCCACGATCTGCTCGGGCGTCAGGCGGATGCCTTCATAGTCGATCTCCATCCCGCAGTCCCGCGCACGAAAGGCGATTTGTTCCGCTCCGTTCGAATGGCCATCAAGCCCGGGCTTGCCCACCAGGAACTTGAGCCGCCGGCCCAGCCGGTCACTGACCGCATCGACCGCATCGCGGATGTCATCCAGTCCTTCGGTCTTGTTCGACCGCGATTTGGAAACCCCGGTCGGGCCTCGGTATTCGCCGAAGACAGTGCGCATCTGGGCGGCCCATTCGCCGGTGGTCACGCCGGCCTTGGCCGCGGCGATAGAGGCGGGCATGATATTGGCCCCGGTTTCGGCCGCGGCGCGCAGGTCCGCCAGCGCCTTGGCGACGGCATCGGCATCGCGCGCGTCGCGCCAGACGTTTAGCCGGTCGATCTGGTCCTGCTCCACCGCCGGATCAACCACCATGATCCCGCCCTCTTCGTCCATAAGCGGGCTGGGCTCGCCCTCGGTGAACTTGTTCACACCCACGACGATGGTCTCGTTGCGCTCGATCCGGTTCAGGCGGTCGGCATTGCTGTCGACAAGCCGGGCCTTCATGTATTCGATCGACTCGACTGCGCCGCCCATGCTGTCGATATTGGCCAATTCGTGACGCGCGCCGTCCTTCAATTCCTCGACCTTCTTGTCGACGGCGGGGTTACCTTCGAAGAGATCGTCGAATTCCAGAAGATCGGTTTCATAGGCCAGGATCTGCTGCATCCGCATGGACCATTGCTGATCCCACGGCCGGGGCAGGCCAAGCGCCTCGTTCCAGGCGGGCAATTGCACCGCGCGGGCACGGGCCTTTTTCGACAGGGTCACCGCCAGCATTTCGATCAGGATGCGGTAGACGTTGTTTTCAGGCTGCTGTTCGGTCAGGCCCAGCGAATTGACCTGCACGCCATAGCGGAAGCGGCGGTATTTCGGATCCTCGACGCCATAGCGTTCTGCGCAGATCTCGTCCCAGAGATCGACAAAGGCACGCATCTTGCACATCTCGGTGACGAAACGGATGCCCGCATTCACGAAGAACGAAATGCGGCCCACGAGGCGGGGAAAGTCTTCGGCCGGGACGCGGGTTTTCAACTCGTCCAGAACGGCGGTGGCAGTGGCCAGCGCAAAGGCCAGTTCCTGCTCGGGCGTCGCGCCGGCCTCTTGCAGGTGGTAGGAACACACATTCATCGGGTTCCATTTTGGCACATTGGTATAGCAGTATTCCGCCACGTCCCCGATCAGCTTCAGCGACGGTTTGGGCGGGCAGATATAGGTGCCGCGGCTCAGGTATTCCTTGATCAGGTCGTTCTGCACCGTGCCCTGCAGGGCCGAGACATCGGCACCCTGTTCTTCGGCCACCGCGATGTAAAGCGCCAGAAGCCAGGGCGCGGTCGCGTTGATGGTCATCGAGGTGTTCATCTGATCCAACGGGATCTCNTCGAACAGCGTGCGCATGTCGCNNAGGTGGCAGACGGGCACGCCGACCTTGCCGACCTCGCCGCGCGCCAGCACGTGGTCGCTGTCATAGCCCGTCTGGGTGGGCAGGTCGAAGGCCACGGACAGGCCGGTCTGCCCCTTGGCCAAGTTGCCGCGGTAAAGTGCGTTCGACGCTTTCGCGGTGGAGTGGCCCGCATAGGTACGGATCAGCCAGGGGCGGTCCTTTTGGGTCTCGGTCATCGCGGGCTCCTGTGAATCATAAATGCGTAACATTCTTGCGTTCGGGTGTTAATACTTGGAATATTGTGGCGCTGTCAATTCGCTGCGCCGCGGCGTCACGCGGGTGGCTGCGGTGTTGCATCGTCCCTACGCAGGGCCGAGCGAAACCCGAACACGCGCCGCAGAGTCATCCCTTTGTTTCTGCACCTGCGCGGAAGAGTTGGGCCCCCTTCGGACATAATATTTCAAAAACGCCCTGCGGTGCATTGCATAGTTGCGCGGCCACGGGTATTCCCACTGAGGACCGGCTGCGATTCTGCGTTGCGGCACGACATCATACCACAGGAGGCTCAGATGGCTCTGGATACCGAAACCGGAATCGCACCGTATGAGGCGCCCGAAAAGGATCTCTACGAGATTGGCGAGATGCCGCCGCTTGGGCATGTACCCAAGCAGATGTACGGCTGGATCCTGCGCCAGGAACGTCACGGCGATCCGGACAAGGCGCTGCAGGTCGAGGTCGTGGACACGCCCGAGATCGACAGCCACGACGTTCTCGTTCTGGTGATGGCCGCAGGCGTGAACTACAACGGCGTCTGGGCCTGCCTCGGCACGCCGGTGTCGGTGTTCAAGGGCCACGGTGCCCCTTATGCGGTGATCGGGTCCGATGCGGCCGGGATCGTCTGGAAGGTGGGCTCCAAGGTCAAGAACTGGAAGGTCGGCGACGAGGTCGTCATCCACTGCAACCAGGACGACGGCGATGACGAGGAATGCAACGGCGGCGACCCGATGTTTTCGCCGACCCAGCGGATCTGGGGCTACGAATCCCCTGACGGCTCGTTCGCCCAGTTCACCCGCGTGCAGGCCCAGCAGCTGATGCCGCGGCCCAAGCATCTGACCTGGGAAGAGTCCGCCTGTTACGTTCTGACGCTTGCCACCGCCTACCGGATGCTGTTCGGCCACCACCCGCATGAACTCAAGCCCGGCCAGAACGTGCTGGTCTGGGGTGCCTCGGGCGGTATCGGGTCTTTTGCGATCCAACTGGCCGTGGCCGCCGGTGCCAATGCGATCGGCGTGATCTCGGACGAGGATAAACGCGACTTCGTTCTGTCGCTCGGGGCCAAGGGCGTCATCAACCGAAAGGACTTCAACTGTTGGGGTGTCCTGCCCGAGGTCGGGTCGGAAGAATACGCCGCCTGGTTCGCCGAGGCACGGCGGTTCGGCAAGGCGATCTGGGAGTTCACCGGCAAGGGCAACAATGTCGACATCGTCTTCGAACACCCCGGGCAGGCCACGTTCCCGGTGTCGTCCTTCGTGTGCAAGCGCGGCGGCATGGTTGTGATCTGTGCGGGCACCTCGGGGTATAACTGTACCTTCGACGTGCGCCACGTTTGGTCCCACCAGAAGCGCCTTCAGGGCTCGCATTTCGCCCATCTCAAGCAGGCGGCGGCCGCCAACAAGCTGGTGCTAGAGCGCCGGGTCGATCCCTGCATGTCCGAGGTGTTCAGCTGGGATCAGATCCCGGCGGCGCATATGAAGATGCTGCGCAACGAACACAAGCCGGGCAATATGGCGGTGCTCGTACAGGCGCCCAAGGCCGGCCTGCGCACGTTCGAGGATGCGTTGGCTGCGCGTTAACCTTAATAGTTTCTGATTCGTGAACAATCGGCCCGCCTTCCACGGTTTGGAAGGCGGGCCGATTTGCCATTGGGCACGCAGTGAAATGGAACAGACGGTTGATCGCGTGTGACCCCGCCATTTCTGGGGGGTTGAAATTCGCCAGTTTCGAAAAATTTATTCTTCGTGCTATGGTTGTATTAATGCTTCATTAACCCGCGTAAACGAGAGTTCTCATGAAAGATCACTGGATACTCGACGTTCTGACAGACTTGCGCAGCTTTGCGACGGCGAACGGGCTCACCGCCCTGAGTGAGCAGTTGGAGGATGCGCGCCTGGTGGCGGCAGTCGAGCTATCCCAGAACGATGGGACAGCCGTGGCTGTTTTGGGACAAGATGAGAACACGGCGGGAGCTGCTCTTGAGGCAGGTCGAGAGGGCCGAACGGCTTGAAGACCTCTAGTCGGTGATCGAAGCGCTCAGAGACGCCTTCGACGTCGACCACATGGTCTATCACTGGGTCAACACCACAGGCGATCAGTACGGGTGCGGTACCTATGATCCCGCCTGGGTCCAGCGCTACATCGCCCAGGACTACCTGCGCATCGACCCCGTGATCCTGGGCTGTTACCAGCGGTTTCACCCAGTCGACTGGAAAAGGCTTGACTGGTCGGGCAAACCGGCGCGACGGTTCCTGCAAGATGCCATTGCGCATGGGATCGGAAACTAGGGGTTTTCCATTCCGATCCGTGGGCCGAACGGGCAATTTGCCCTATTCACGATTTCCACGAATAAAAGCGACGAAGCCTGGGCGGTGTTCACCGAACGGAACCGTCGGGAGCTGATCCTGATCGCCCATATGTTCAACGAAAAGGCGCTGGAATTCGAACCTGGGCGCAGCCCGGATCCGGCCCCGTCCCTGTCACCGCGCGAAGTCGATGCCATGACCCTTCTGGCGGTGGGATACAGCCGTGCCCAGGTCGCCGATACGCTGTCGATCTCGGAGCACACCCTGCGCACCTATATCGAAAGCGCCCGGCTCAAGCTTGGGGCGATGAACACGACCCACGCGGTGGCCCGCGCGGTGAACCGTGGATTGATCGTCGTCTAGGCGTGCGCTGCCCGAAGCCCCTGTTAACCGCTCTTGCCCCATTCCGGTCCGCGGTCATGCAAACAAGAGGACAGGCGCATGTTGCGGTTCATCAGAGGGCATCTATTGGAACACGATCCGGAGCTGGCGGCGCAGATGTTCCGCGACCGGGCCTGGCAATTCCACGAGCGCCAGGGCTGGGAGGTGACGGTCGATGCGCGGGGCGAAGAGCGCGACGACTACGATCGGAGCGACACGCTATACGTGATCTGGCAAGGGGCCGATGGACGGCACGGCGGTTCCATGCGGCTCTTGCCGACGACTGCGCCGGTTATGGTAAACGATCATTTCGGCCATCTTACCGGCGGATGCCCCGTCGTGGATCCGGCGATCTGGGAATGCACCCGCTTCTGTCTGGCTCCGGGCGCTCCGGCTCATGTGGCCGCAGCGCTCATGTTGGGCGGCGGCGAGGTGATGACCGGACTGGGCGTGCGCCGCTTCGTAGGGGTCTTCGACGCGCGGATGATCCGAATCTACCGCGCCATCGGGGCCCTGCCGGAAGTGCTGGGTGGCGAAGGCGCGGGCCGGGACCGTATCAGCGTGGGGCTTTGGTCGTTCAGCCCGGCCGCCCGGCTGCGTATCGCGCGCCGGGCCGGGGTGTCGCCCGCCCTTGCGCGCCACTGGTTCGAACGATCCCTGGGGCGCAGCGCCGCCTGACATGCTTGGTGCTGGCGTGCCAGGCGGGGGCGGGATAGGGTCGCGCCATGACCCGCACCCTTCCCGTTCTGTCCGACGATCAAGCCGCTGCCTATGACACCGTCAGCGATGCGCTTCGCCGCGCCGGGGTTGATCTGGATGACAGCCTTCTGACCCCGCCACGTGACGGCAAGGAGACGGTGCTGGCGGTGATCGGCAAGGCCGGGTCGGGCAAGACGTTGCTGCTGTCGCAGCTGCATCATGCGCTACAAGAGGCAGGCGTCGACGTGGTCTCGGGTGACTACGAGGGGCGCAAACGCAAGGACCGGCGCACGCTCGCCATCCTTGCGCCCACGAACAAGGCCGCAAGCGTCTTGCGGTCGCGGGGCGTGCCCGCCACCACGATCCATCGCATTCTCTACACGCCGGTCTACGACCCCGAGTACGAGCGCATCGCCGAGTGGCTTGCGGGTAATGGTGACCGGCCCGAGATCGAGGGGCTGACCGACACCGCGTTGGACCGGGCGCATGCCTTCTACCAGCAACACGCTTCGGTCCCCGGTTCGCTGGCCGCTGCGGGCCTGCGCGGGTCGGATTTCATCACCGGCTGGAAACGGCGCGAAGAGCCGCTGGATATCGGGTTCGTCGACGAGGCGTCGATGCTCGACGACCGGCAATTCGACGACCTGAAAGAGATCTTTCCCGCGCTTCTGCTGTTTGGTGACCCGGCCCAGCTCGCCCCGGTCAACCAGTCGGGCGCAATGGTCTTCGACAAGCTGCCAGCGCCCGCGAAACTGACGCTCAGCCGCATTCACCGGCAAGAGGCCGACAACCCGATCCTGGACCTTGCGCATGCGTTGGCGGACCCCGCGCTCGAATTCCACGATTTCGAACGCATGGTCGAAGAGGCCGCCGCCCGCGACGACCGGGTGGTCTGGGGCCAGCGGGTCGAAGTCGACCTGATGGCGCGCAGCCCGGTCCTGGTCTGGCGCAACGCCACGCGTATCAGGCTGATTACCGCCTTTCGCACGGTCCACGACGCACCCGAGGACGCGCTTTTGCCCGGTGAGCCGCTCATTTGCGACGGGATCGAACTGCCGCTCAAGCACCGCAAGAAGCGGCTGGACCTCGAGGCGCGCGGGCTCATCAAGGGCGCGCAGGTGATCTACCTGGGCGAGGGGCGCAAACCCGGCTTTTCGCGGCTTCACGTGGTGGGGGCCGAGGATCCGCAGGTCAGCGCCGCCTCCATCGTGAAGATCGAGAAACCGGACGAGGAAGACCCGTTCATCCCCTTTGCCGCGCGCATGGGCGCCACGTTTCTGCATGGCGCTGCGGTGACCATTCACAAGGCGCAAGGCTCGCAATGGCCGGTGGTGCAGGTCTTTGCCCCCGATCTCTACGCCGCCGCCCGCATGGGCCGAACCGAGGCGGGCGTGCCTTTGTGGAAGCGGCTGGCCTATGTGGCCATCACCCGCGCCCAGGACCGATTGATCTGGGTGGTACGCAACCGCCTGGCCCGTCCGCATGCGGCGCTGGGCATCGAGGATCTGCGCGCCGTGGCCAAGCCCGCCCCCCTGGCGTTGGAAGGGGAGGCGCAATGAGCGGGGCCATCCTGATCACCGGAGCCAGCGCCGGGATCGGCGCGGCCTGCGCACGGGTGTTCCTTGATAAGGGCTGGCAGGTGGGCTTTTTGGCACGCCGTGCCGACGCGCTGAACGCCCTGGTCGACGGTCACCCGAACGCTCATGTCCTGCCCGCCGATGTCACCGACGCGGGTGCGGTCGAGACCGCTTTTGCGCGATTCACCGCGGCAACCGGGCGGCTTGACGTGCTGTTCAACAACGCGGGCCTCTTCGGCCCTGCCGCGCCCATCGACGAAATCGCCGTCGAGGATTGGCTGAGTGTTGTTAACGTGAACCTCACGGGCATGTTCCTGTGCGCCCGCGCGGCCTTTGCGGCCATGCGCGCACAATCGCCACAGGGTGGGCGGATCATCAACAACGGCTCCATCAGCGCCCATGCGCCGCGGCCCGGATCGGTGTGCTACACCTCGACAAAGCATGCGATCACCGGCCTGACCAAGACCCTTTCGCTCGACGGGCGACCCTACGACATCGCCTGCGGCCAGATCGACATCGGAAACGCCCGGACCGAGCTGCTGGAAGGGGTCATTGCCCAGGCCCCGGACGTGCCGACGATGGATATGGCCGATGTGGCCCGGTCGGTCCTGCACATGGCGACCCTGCCGCCAGAGGCGAATGTGCAGTTCATGACGGTGATGGCGACCAAGATGCCCTATATCGGGCGCGGCTGACCCTAGCCCTGACGCAGCATGCGGAATGCAGCGGACGCTCCCCATCCCGCGAAGATCGCGATGGCCAGCGACAAAAGCCCGTAGACCAGCGGCTGCTGCCGCGACAGGGTGTAGAGCCAGCGCTCCAGCCCGACCTTGCGCACGTCTATCGTGGTGGTGTGTTGCGTCACGACCGTGCCGCTTCGGGTCAGGAAGATGCGCACGTCGTAAGCGCCCTCGGTCAAGTTGGCGGGCATTTGCAGCGCGGTCTTGAACAGCGTCTGTTCCGACACCTCCACCGCGCCCTCCAACAGCTGGTACAGCCCTTCGTTGGTGCGGATGCGGATCAATGCCTCGGTAAAACTGGGCGCGTCCTCCACATCCATCGGCGCACCCACGGACCGGATTGCCCGCGGAATCGACACCTGATGGCGCAGATCATCGGTATCGCTCAGCACCTCGGTCCAGGGGGCAGAGGTGGCGACGGCATAGAAGCTGGGGGCAGCGTCGATCTCGACCGAGGCAGCGTTGGCCCAGACCCCGGCGATGCGCGCCTTGCGATAGACGATGGCGGGCTCGGAGGGCCCTGCGACCGTCACCACGACCTGCAGCGGGTCGCCCTCGGGGATAGGGGTCTCGCGCTTGACGGCGCCGAAGATCAACAGATCGGACCCGTCGAAACTGGTGGTGATCGACACTTGATCGCGGCTGAGGCCCAGCACCACCTCTTCGGCCAGGGCCGCCCCGGCCAGGCACAGGCTCAGAAGGGCGGCAAGGATGCGCATCAGTGCCCCCCGCTCGTGCCGATGGCATAAAGCTCCGTGGGTTGGATCAGAAGATCCAGCGCCAGCTTGAAGCAGACCGCCAGCACCATCAGCGCCAGCAGGATGCGCAGCTGTTCGGCCCGCAGCCGGGTGCCCAGTTGCGCACCAACCTGCGCGCCGACGACACCGCCCACCAGCAAGAGAACCGCAAGTACCATGTCCACGGTATAGTTCGTGGTCGCGTGCAGTAGCGTGGTGAAGGCGGTGACGAAGATGATCTGAAAGAGCGACGTGCCCACAACCACCTTGGTCGGCATGCCCAAAAGGTAGATCATCGCGGGCACCATGATGAACCCGCCGCCGACCCCCATGATCGCAGCCAGAACGCCCACGGCAACGCCCACGAGCAGGGGCGGAATGACCGAGATATAGAGCCCCGAGGTGCGGAACCGCATCTTGAACGGCAGGGCGTGGATCCAGTTGCGCTGCCGCCGCTTGGGGGCGGGTGCCCCGCCCGAGCGCTTCGAACGCCGGATCGCGTTCAGGCTTTCGAAGAACATCAAGCCGCCGATGACGCCAAGGAACACGACATAGCAAAGCCGCACCAGCAGATCGACCTGGCCTAGCGATTTCAGGTAGTTGAACAGCAACACCCCCAGCGCTGCGCCGACAAGCCCTCCGACAAGCAGGACGGTCCCCATTCGGAGATCAACGGTCTTGCGCCTGAGATGGGCCAGAACCCCCGAAAAAGACGAGGCGACGATCTGGTTCGCCTCGGTCGCCACGGCCACGGCGGGCGGAATGCCGATGAAGAACAGCAAGGGTGTCATCAGAAATCCGCCGCCCACGCCGAACATGCCCGACAGCACGCCGACAAGACCACCCAGACCCAGAAGGAGAAAGGCGTTCACGGACACTTCGGCGATGGGCAGGTATATTTGCATGCCCGTTCCTAATCCGGTTGACGCTGATCTGTCCACACTGCCGTCGTTTGGCCGCGGGGGATCAACGCTCTTTCACGTAGGGTGCGCCGCCTGCGCGGGGCGGAATGGCCTTGCCGACGAACCCGGCCAGGATCACCACGGTCAGGATGTAGGGCAGGGCGTCCATCACCTGCACGGGGATCACGAAGGCACCGAGGTCGATGTTCTGGTACCGCAGCGCAACCGCCTGCAAGAGCCCGAAGAGCAGGCAGGCCGACAGTGCGTACCAGGGCCGCCACTTGGCAAAGATCAGCGCGGCGAGCGCGATATAGCCCCGCCCGGCGGTCATGTCCTTGACAAAGCCCGCCTGCAGNCCNGTGGCNAGNTANGCCCCGGCAATCCCGCAGAGCACGCCGCAGATGGCCACGGCGGCAAAGCGCATGCCGATCACCGACACGCCCGCCGTGTCCACCGCGGCCGGGTTCTCACCCACCGCGCGCAGGCGCAGGCCGAACCGGGTCTGGAACAGCACAAACCAGGTCAGCGGCACCATCAGGAAGGCCACATAGACCAGGATCGAATGGCCCGAGATCAGATCATGATAGAGCGGCCCGATCAGGGGCACACCTGCCATCGCCTCGGCCCCGGGCAGGGTGATCGGCTCGAACCGAGCGCCGCCCATGAGCGACGGTGTCCGGCCGCCCTGGCTGAACCAGTCCTGCGCGATCAGAACGGTCATGCCCGCGGCCAGAAAATTGATCGCCACGCCCGAAATCAACTGGTTGCCCCGGAAGGTGATCGAGGCCAGCCCGTGCACCGCCGACAGCGCCAGCGACGCGGCGATGCCCGCCAGAAGCCCGTTCCAGACCGATCCGGTCAGATAGGCCACGGCGGCGGAAAAGAAGGCCGCGGCCAGCATTTTGCCTTCGAGCCCGATGTCGAAAATGCCTGCGCGTTCGCTGAAAAGACCGGCGAGGCAGGCCAGCAGCAGGGGCGTGGCCAGCCGCACGGTCGAGTCGAGCACTTGCAGGATCGTGAGATAATCCATCACGCCTCTCCCTTCCGGCGGCGGACGAAGTACCGTTCAAGCGGCATCCGCACCATGTTGTCGAGCGCGCCGGTGAACAGGATCACCAGCGCCTGGATCACCACGATCAGCTCGCGCGGGATATTGGTCCAAAGTGCCAGCTCCGCGCCGCCCTGGTAGAGAAACCCGAACAGGATGGCTGCCAGGAACACACCGAACGGGTGCGACCGGCCCATAAGCGCCACGGCGATGCCGATAAAGCCCGCGCCCTCGGTCGCGTTCAGGATCAGCCGCTCGGTTTCGCCCATCGTCGTGTTGATGGCCATCAGGCCCGCCAGCCCGCCCGAGATCAGCATGGTGATCACGGTGATGCGCACGGGCCGGATGCCCGCGTATTTCGCCGCCGACTCCGAGAAGCCGAAGGCGCGGATCTCATAGCCGAGGCGCGTGCGCCAGATCAGAAGCCAGACAAGAACGCAGGCCGCCACAGCGATGAAGAAGGTAACGTTTGCCGGGGCACCCCGGAACAGCGGCATTTCGGCCGTGGCGAACATGTCCTGGAAGGTGGGCAGATGCGTGGTTTCCGGGAACCTCGCTGTGGCCGGGTCCATCGCACCCTGGGGGCGCATGACGTTGACCAGAAGGTAGTTCAAGACCGCCGAGGCGATGAAGTTGAACATGATCGTGGTGATCACAATATGGCTGCCGCGCTTGGCCTGCAGATAGGCCGGGATCAACGCCCAAAGCGCCCCGAAGATCGCCGCCGACACCGTCGCGCCGATCAGAGCGATGCCCCAGTTCGGCCAGGGAATGTAGAGACAGGCCACCGCAACACCCAGCCCGCCGATCATCGCCTGGCCTTCGCCACCGATGTTGAACAGCCGCGCGTGAAAGGCGACGGCGACGGCAAGCCCCGTGAACATGAAATTCGTGGCGTAATAGAGCGTGTAGCCCCAGCCGGCCGAGCGCATGAGCGCCCCGTCGATCATCAGTTTCGCGGCGGCAACGGGATCCTCGCCGATACCGATGATCACCAGCGCCGACAGGATCGCCGCAAGAAGCAGGCTGATGAGCGGGATCACAACGATGTCGACCCAATGCGGCATCTTATCCATCTTTTTCCGCGGCCTCCCGTGCCTCTTTCTCGTGAAGCTGCGCGTCGACAAGCTCGATCTCGGATGCGTCCTCGGGCACGGCGTCCGTTCCCTCGACGCCGGCCATGAGCAGACCCATCTCGCGCTGGTCGGTGGTGGCGGGGTCGCGCTCGCCCATGATCCGCCCGTCGAACATCACGATGATCCGGTCCGACAGGGAGAAAATCTCGTCAAGCTCCACGCTGACCAGAAGGATCGCCTTGCCCTCGTCGCGTAGGCGGATGATCTGCTGGTGGATGAATTCGATCGCGCCGATATCCACGCCACGGGTGGGCTGGCCGACCAGCAGAAGGTCCGGATTGCGCTCGATCTCGCGTGCGAGGACAATCTTCTGCTGGTTCCCGCCCGAGAAATTCTTGGCCGCAAGCGCGGGGTTGGGCGGGCGCACGTCAAAACGCTCCATCTTCCTGCCCGCTTCGGCCTTGATCTCACTGTTGGCCATGAACGGCCCGCTGCCGATGGCCGGATCGCGGTGGTAGCCGAACACCATGTTCTCCCACGCGGTGTACTCCATGATCAGTCCTTCGCGCTGGCGATCCTCGGGCACATGGGCGATTCCGCGCGCGCGGCGCGATTGCCCGTCGGAATGGCGGCCGGTCAGGTCGATCTCCTGGCCGTTGATGCGCACGATGCCGCTGGCATCGGCATAGCCGCCCAGCACCTCGAGCAGTTCTGACTGACCGTTGCCCGCAACGCCCGCAATACCCACGATCTCGCCCTTGCGCACGGTCAGGTCGATGCCGCGCAGCCGTTCGACGCCCTTGTCGTCGATCACGCGCAGGCCCTCGACCTCAAGGACCGCATCACCCGGGGTGGCGGCCTCTTTCTCGACGCGCAGCAGGACCTTGCGGCCCACCATCATCTCGGCCAGCCGTTCGGGGCTGGTCTCGGCGGTCTTGACGGTCGCCGTCATCTCGCCGCGGCGCATCACGCTGACGGTGTCGGTGATCTCCATGATCTCGCGCAGTTTGTGGGTGATCAGGATGATCGTCTTTCCCTCGGCGCGCAGGTTGTCGAGGATGCGGAACAGGTGATCGGCCTCGGCGGGCGTCAGAACCCCTGTGGGTTCGTCCAGGATCAGGATATCCGCCTGTCGGTAGAGCGCCTTGAGGATCTCGACCCGCTGCTGGTGGCCCACGCTCAGGTTCTCGATCCTGGCGTCGGGATCCACGTTCAGTTCGTACTCTTTCGCCAATTGGGTCAGCGACGTCCGCGCCTTGGCCAGCGACGGGCCCAGCAGCGCACCGTCCTCGGCGCCCAGAATGACGTTTTCCAGAACCGTGAAATTCTGCACCAGCTTGAAATGCTGGAAAACCATGCCGATCCCGGCGGCGATGGCCGCCTGGCTGTCGGGGATCTGCGTGGGGCGGCCATGGATGAAGACCTCGCCAGCATCGGCCTTGTAGAACCCGTACAGGATCGACATCAGGGTCGACTTGCCGGCCCCGTTTTCGCCGATGATGCCATGGATCGTGCCCGGCTGGACGGACAGCGAGATATTCTTGTTCGCCTGCACCGGCCCAAAGGCCTTGGAAATGCCGCGAAGTTCGATGGCCGGGGCGGCAGGTTCCTGCCACCCCTCTTGGTGTTCTGCCGTCATGGACTGGGCTTATTCCACGGGGCAGGTGTTGTCGGACATGTAGTCATGCACCGTCAGGTCGCCCGCGGCGATCTGCTCGGCCGCGGCATCCACGGCAGCGCGCATGTCGGCGGTCACGAGATCCTCGTTATACTCGTCCAGCGCGTAGCCCACGCCGCCATTGGCGATGCCCATGACGTTGATCCCAGTCTCGAGATCTGTCCCGGCCTCCATCGCGTCATAGACGGCATTGTCCACGCGCTTCATCATCGAGGTCAGGACCTGGCCGGGATGCAGGTAGTTCTGGTTGCTGTCCACGCCGATCGACAGGATGCCCTCGTCGGCAGCGGTCTGGAGAACGCCCACGCCGGTACCGCCTGCGGCGGCATAGACCACGTCGGCACCCTGGCTGATCTGGGCCTGGGTCAGTTCCGAGCCCTTCACCGGATCGTTCCAGGCGGCGGGCGTGGTGCCGGTCATGTTCTGGATCACGGTCGCGTCGGGGTTCACCGCCTTGACGCCCTGCACGTAGCCGCAGGCAAACTTGCGGATCAGCGGGATATCCATGCCGCCGATAAAGCCGACGGTGCCCGACTCGGACGCCATCGCGGCCATCATGCCGACAAGGTAGCTGCCTTCATGTTCGTTGAACACGACCGAGCGCACATTGGGCGCGTCCACGACCATGTCGATGATGGCGAACTTGGTGTCGGGATAGTCCGGCGCGACCTCGCTCAGAACGTTGCCGAAGGCAAAGCCGGCCATCACGATGGGATTGTTGCCGTTCTCGGCAAAGCGGCGCAGCGCCTGTTCGCGCTGTGCTTCGGACTGCAGTTCGATCTCGCGGAAGCTGCCGCCGGTCTCTTCGGCCCAGCGTTGCGCCCCGGTAAAGGCCGCTTCGTTGAAGCTCTTGTCGAACTTGCCGCCAAGGTCGAAGATCAGGGCCGGTTCGGCCAGCGCAGCGCCTGCAGAAAGCGCAAGGCCCGCTGCTGCGCCCAGCAGTTTGGTCATCATGGTCATGGAGTTTCTCCCGGTCAATTCGGCCGTGGTCACGCCCGTTGTCGCGCCCGGCCTCAGGTTTTTAGGCAGATCAGTGAGATCACAGTCAATTTAGGCCGTAGGGCAAGGCGAGGGTCAACCGCTTTTTGGCGGTTTCGCGACTTGGCCCACCGGGATTTGACCGGGTTTGCGAACTGCCGCTACGGAAGCGGGCGGGACAGGATCAGCGCGTCGATCCGCGTGCCGTCAGCCCTGCGGTAATAGCCCGCTCGGCGCCCTGTTTCCACGAAACCGTCGCGGGCATAAAGCGCGCGTGCGCCGGGGTTGTCCTCGGCAACCTCGAGGAACAGGCGCGCCGCACCCCGGTGGGTCGCCGCAGCCCGCAGACGGGCCAGAAGCCGGGTGCCGCGCCCGTCGCGTCGGGCATCCGGGGCCACGGCGATGGTCAGGATCTCGGCCTCGTCGGGGATGACCTGCGCGACCGCCATCGCCCGGCCGTCGGGATCCGTCACGCAACAGGTTGTGGGCCGGGCCAGCAGCGCGGCGATTTCGTCCGCGCTCCAGGGCCGGTCGGGAAAGCACGCGCCGTGCAGCGCGGCCATGGCCTCAGGCGTCATCGAGGATCACCGGCGGCGCGTCGCGCGGCGGCGCGGCGTCGGCCGGGCGAAGATAGAGCGGTGCAGGGCGCGGTTGGGGCACCTGCCAGCGGGTCGCGGCGATCCGGGCCACGGCCACGGCGGGGGCGTGCGCAACCGGGACGTGGGACACGCCCAGATGGGCGGCCACCTCGGCCCCTGCCGAGCCGATGCAGGACAGCCCGGCTTCGGCCCAGTCGGCGGGAATGGTGTCGATCGCCATCTGCACGGGTCCGATATCGCGCACCATGCCGCAGGACCGCAGATAGGCTGTACCGCGCGGGGCCGTGTGGCAGATCAGGGCGGGACCTGGCGCCCCCCATGCAGCGGCGTCGAACAGATCGACCCCCACTGCCGGGATGCCCAATCCCAGCGCCAGTCCGCGCGCGGCCGAGACGGAGATGCGGATGCCTGTGAAATTGCCGGGCCCTGTGCCGACGCCGATCGCATCGAGATTCGACCAGGCCACGCCGGCTTCGGACAGGGTTTCCTCCAGCAGGGTCATCAGGCGTTCGGCCTGACCGCGCCCCATTTCTTCGTGACGTGCGGCGACGATCCCGGTCCCGGACAGCAAAGCGGCCGCGCAATGCGCGGCCGATGTGTCAAAGCCCAGAACGATCGGATCAGACGGCAACCGGCCGCACCTCGGTCACTTCGGGGATGTAATGGCGCAAGAGGTTCTCGATCCCCATCTTCAGCGTCAGGGTCGAGGACGGGCAGCCTGCGCAGGCGCCCTGCATGTGCAGGTAGACCACGCCACGTTCGAAGCCGTGAAAGGTGATGTCGCCGCCGTCCTGGGCCACGGCGGGGCGCACGCGGCTGTCCAGCAGTTCCTTGATCTGGCCCACGATTTCGGCATCCGGGCCGTCATGGTCGGCATGGCCCGACGCCGCCTGATGATCGTCCGCCATAACCGGCTGGCCCGACTGGAAATGCTCCATGATCGCGCCAAGGATGGCGGGCTTCACATGGTCCCACTCGACGCCGTCGGATTTGGTGACGGTCACGAAATCGGTGCCGAAGAAGACCCCCGTCACACCCTCGACAGCAAAGATGCGGCTGGCGAGCGGCGACGCCCCGGCGCCTTCGGGCGAGGGGAAATCGGCGGTCCCTGCCTCCAGCACGGTCTGACCGGGCAGGAATTTCAGAGTGGCCGGGTTCGGCGTGGATTCGGTCTGAATGAACATGTGCGATGCCCCTTTCTGTCCCGTCCCATATGCGGATCGCACGAGACGCTGTCAAGAATTAGAGCGATTCTAAATCCTGTGCCCCGGCCAAGGTCGCGCAGCGTGTTTCGGATCCGCGCCGGGTGCGGGACGGTCACGTGATCTCTTCGAGCCGCTCCTTGGACAGGTCGCCCGGGACGATGGTGATCGGCACCGGCAGGGTGCCGGCGTTCTTGGTCATCTGCGTGACCAGCGGCCCCGGGCCCTTGTTGCCCGTGCCTGCACCCAGGACCAGTACGCCGATATCGGGGTCGTCCTTGATCTGGGCAAGGATCTCCGGCACCGGCTCGCCCTCGCGGATGACAAGCTCGGGGTCGATGCCCTGCTTGTCACGCATCCATTTCGCGAAAACCTCGAAATGCGCGTGTATGCGGTCGCGCGCCTCTTCGCGCATTATGTCGCCTACGCCGATCCAGTGGTTGAACTCTTCGGGCGGGATCACCGACAGAATCTCGACCCCGCCACCGGATCTGGCGGCCCGCATGGCGGCGAACCGCATCGCGTTCAGGCATTCGCGGCTGTCGTCCAGGACGACAAGGAACTTGCGCATCTCTCGATCTCTCCCTGAGGGCGGGATCATGGCGCATGCCCGGCCATGGCGCAAGTGAGCTGTCGCGGGGTCAGCCCGCGCCCGCCGCCCAGTCCCAATACATCTCGCGCACGCGACGTGTGACGGGACTGACCTGGTATTGCGTGTCGTCGAAGGCGGTGACCGGCATCACCTTGGTCATGTTGCCCGACAGAAAGACCTCGTCGGCATCGTCCACATCGGCATAGGTCAGCACGGTCTCGATGACCTCCATCCCCTCGCGGCGCATGTTCTCGATATGACGCGCGCGGGTGATGCCCGCGAGGAAAGTCCCATTGGCGATGGGCGTCATCGCCACGCCGTCCTTGACAAGAAACACGTTGGCGGTGGCGCTTTCGGCCAGGTTGCCCATGGCGTCATTGGCCAGCGCGTTGCCGAAGCCCTTGGCGCGCGCCTCGGCCAGCATGCGGGCGTTGTTGGGATAAAGGCAGCCGGCCTTGGCGTTGACCACCGCCGATTCAAGCACCGGGCGGCGGAACCGGGTGCGCGTGACCGTGACCGAGGCATCGGCGGGCGCCATCGGAATCTCCTCGAGACAGATGGCGAAGCCCGTTTCCTCCGTGCCCGGCACGATCGCGGTCGCATCGCCGCTGATGCCCCAATACATGGGCCGGATGTAGACCGCGCTGCCGGGGCCATAGGCGGCAAGACCCTCGCGCACGATCTCGACCATGTCCTCGGTCGTGACCGTGGGTTTAAGCATCAGAGCTTCGGCCGAGCGGTTCACCCGCGCGCAGTGCTTGTCGAGGTCCGGGGCCAGCCCGTCGAAATAGCGCGCGCCGTCAAAGACCGTGCTGCCCAGCCAAGACCCGTGATCGGCCGCGCGCATGACGGGCACATCGCCCTCGTGCCAGGTGCCGTTGAAATAGGTCCGGATATTCTGCCCGACTGCCATTATCGCCCTCCGCTTGATCTGGCAGATCGTAGGCAGACGGGCGGCGAAGGTCCATGCCTAGTCGGCCTGCGCCCCGGCCAGAAGCGCCTGAAGGTCAAGAGGCGCGTTGCCCATCCTAAGACGGCCTTCCGCATCGCGGGGCCATTCCTCCTCGGGGCGGTCGCGGTACAATTCGACCCCGTTGCCATCGGGGTCGGTCAGATAGATCGCCTCGCTCACGCCATGGTCGGCGGCCCCGTCCAAAGGGATGCCCGCGCGCATCACCCGTGTCAGAGCATCTGCCAAAGCGGCGCGGTCGGGATAGAGGATCGCGGTGTGATAAAGCCCCGTGTGGCCCGGGGGCGGGGGTGTGCCGCCCGCGCTTTCCCAGGTGTTGAGCCCGATATGGTGATGATAGCCGCCCGCGGACAGAAAGGCCGCGCCGGGGCCGTATCGCTGGGTCACTTCGAAGCCCAGGATGCCGCTGTAGAAGGCGATGGAGCGGTCCAGATCGGCGACTTTCAGGTGAACATGGCCGATGAGGGGGGCGGGCGCGACAGCATTTCTCATGACATGGGATCCGTACTTGAGTGCTTTGATCTGAGTATGGCGCCGATCTTTTGCGCACCAAAGGCCTTATTGCGCACCCTTTCTGTGCCTGAACGCGCACTGGACCGGACGCCGACACTTCATCACATTGCAGTGTTGCGATGTGAATTGCTGCAGCACGTTGGCGATGATTGGGTTCCGTCGTCACACAATCACCATTACGCGGTCCATACCCCATGACATCATCCCTGACCCGCCGCACGCTCTTGTCCGGGGCGCTTGCGTCTCTTGCCGCGCCTGCGATCGCCTCAGAGCCCGCGCCGGTGCGCCGCAACATGTCCAGCTTTCACGCCATCAACTGTCGCGACCATTTCAACGATCTGTCTGGCGGTGCCATTGTGTCCGACACCGGGTCGCGCGCACTGCACTTCTGGTCAGAAGACGAAAGCGTTTACAGGCTCTTTCCGACTTCCGTGCCGATGAGTGATGATCTCACCCGGTTGGGCTATACCCGGATCACCAAAAAGGTAGAGGGCCCCACATGGATCCCTACTCCGTCGATGCGCGAACGAGACCCGAGCCTGCCCAAGATCGTGCCGCCGGGTCCGGAGAACCCGATGGGCACCCACGCGCTGCATCTCAGCTGGCAGTATTACCGCATTCACGGCACCCACGATACACGTAAGATCGGCCGCCGGTCCTCGGATGGGTGTATCGGGCTCTACAACGAACAAATCGCCGAGCTGTTTGCCCTGGCAAGGGTCGGCACGCAGGTCCGCCTGATCTGAACAGCGAAGGACAGGATCACCGGTCCCGCCCGTTTCGATCGTCGGCGCGCGAGTTTAGCCGCGCACCATGCCCATGATTTCGAACGTGCGCTCCAGGATCGGTGCAGCGATCTCGCGCGCGCGTTCGGCGCCGCTGCCAAGGATACGGTCGATCTCGGCCGGGTCCTGCATCAGCTGCTGCATCTCGGATGAGATCGGTGCCAACTTGGCCACCGCAAGATCGGCAAGCGACGGTTTGAAGGTGCCGAACTGCTGCCCGCCGTGGTCGCGGATAACGTCTTCGGGCGTGCAGTCCGCCAAGGCCGCGTAGATGTTCACCAGGTTGCGTGCCTCGGGCCGGCCCTCCAGCCCGTCAAGATCCATGGGCAGCGGTTCGGGATCGGTCTTGGCCTTGCGGATCTTCTTGGCGATGGTCTCGGCATCGTCGGTCATGTTGATCCGGCTCATGTCCGAGGGGTCGGATTTCGACATCTTCTTGGACCCGTCGCGCAGCGACATGACACGTGTCGCCGCGCCCTCGATCACCGGCTCGGTGATGGGGAAGAAATCCACGCCGTAGTCATGGTTGAACTTGGCGGCGATGTCGCGGGTCAGCTCGAGGTGCTGTTTCTGGTCCTCGCCCACGGGCACATGGGTCGCGTGGTAAACAAGGATGTCGGCGGCCATCAGCGCGGGATAGGCGAACAGGCCCAGCGACGCGTTCTCGGCGTTCTTGCCCGCCTTGTCCTTCCACTGGGTCATGCGGCCCATCCAGCCCATGCGCGCCACGCAGTTGAAAAGCCAGGCCAGTTGGGCGTGCTCGGGCACCTGGCTCTGGTTGAAGAGGATCGACCGCGCAGGGTCGAGGCCCGACGCGATAAAGCCTGCCGCCAGCTCGCGCGTGGCATGGCGCAGGTCCGCGGGTTCCTGCCAGACGGTGATGGCATGCAGATCCACCATGCAGTAGATCGACTGCACCCCGCGGTTCTGGGTCTCGGCAAAGCGCTTGAGCGCGCCGAGGTAGTTGCCCAGATGCAGGTGCCCCGAAGGCTGGATGCCGGAAAAGACACGGGGGGTGAAGGCGCTGTTCACGTCATCCGGGGCCGTTTCGGCCATGGCCTATTCTCCGTCTGGAAATTTCGTCTGGCGTCGCTTACCCATGCCCCAAAGCCCCGTCAAGCAAAGGCCGGAGATGAGCAGCGACCCCAACACAAGCCCCGTGAACCCGCTGCCGCCCGTGGTGGTCGCACTGTTCCTGGTGTTGGCCGGGGTCGAGGCGGTGATGAGCCTGGGTGCGCGCGGCATCCTGGGCGGGCCTGGCGCGGTGGGTTGGCGGCTCGAGGCGATCCAGACCTACGCGTTCTCGGGCGACATCTTCGACTGGATGATCGCAAATGGCCGCTATCCGCCCGAGCATCTGATGCGCTTTGTGACCTATCCGTTCGTCCATGCATCCTTCAGCCATGCGCTGTTCGTCTGCGTGATGCTTCTGGCGCTGGGCAAGATGGTGGGCGAGGTGTTCTCGCCGGTGGCCACGCTGGCGGTATTCGTGATCTCGGGCATCGTCGGCGCGCTGGCTTACGGGCTGATCCTGAACGATCCCGTGCCGCTGGTCGGGGGCTTTCCACCCATCTACGGCCTGATTGGCGCCTTCACGTTCCTCTTGTGGCTGCGGCTGGGCCAGTTGGGCGCACAGCAGGCCCGGGCCTTCACGCTCATCGGCATCCTCATGGCGCTGCAGCTGGTGTTCGGCGTGCTTTTCGGGCTGCAGAACGACTGGCTGGCCGATATCGCCGGTTTCGCGGCGGGCTTCGCGATGTCCTTCTTCGTCAGCCCGGGCGGCTGGCAAAAACTGCGCGCCCGGATGCGGCGGGACTGACCGTCAGAACATCTCGGCGGGCAGGATCGGGATGTGCCGACTGAAACGGCGGTTGCGGGCAAAGGGATAGGGCATGGCAAAACCCTGCCGGTCCTTCGGGTCGCGCGCCGCGTTCGACAGGGCCGCCTGACGCCAGGTATGGGCGCGGGTGGTGTCGGCGTCTTCGGCATGGGGACCCAGCCAGATCCCGGCCAGACGCGTGCGCAGGTCCCTCACAGCGTCCGGGTCGCGGAAGAGGACCGATGCCTCGGTGTCCCAGCGCATCGACCGTCCGTTCAAATTGGCCGATCCGACCAGCCCCAGCGTGTCGTCGATCAGCGTCACCTTGGCATGGACATAGACGATGCCTGCCCCTTGCACGGGCTTGGGCGTGTCGGGGGGTGCGGGTCTGGGCTGGACCGGGCCTACCACCGCCAACCTGTCCCCGAAGCTTGACCGCAAAAGCGACAGGCAGCGCAATTGCAGCGCCTGCGCATAGCGTGCATCGACGCCTGTGTGCCCGCCGAAGATCACGCGCTCGGGCTCGCTGGGCAGGACCACGACAAGCTGCAGATTCCCGTTGGCCCGCGCGGCCCGCGCCATGGCCCGGGCCAGCGGCATGTGCCTCAGAAACTGGGTTTCGAGATAGACATGATGGCGGGCGCTTTCGAAGGCCTCGATCAAAGTGGCCTCGTGTTCCATGATTTCATGGGCGGGCCCCAGCCGGGCCGGCCGCGCCAGCGGCTTTGACAGGGTGCGGACAAACCGCAGCGCCATATCCGCCGTTTGGGGTGCGGGGATTTCCATATCGTCGGTCGCAGCCCGCATCTCCTGCGCGGCCGAGCGCCGTGCGGCGTTCCAGCATTCGGCGAAATGGGCGTGGGCGCTGGCGACCACCGGTCCATCGACGGCCACGCTCACGTCGTGCCAAGTTTCTTCGGCCGGGCGGTCATGGGCGGGTGTGTCCCAGCGGCGTTCGTCCAGATCCATACCGCCGATAATGGCGCGGGTCCGGTCGGCGATGGTGAATTTCTGGTGCAGGGTCACGGGCCGCAACTCGACCCGGCCCGACAAGGCCCGGGCCTGAAGCGGCGTCAGCCGCGCGCGGGCCTCACGTTTCAGATCGCCGAGTCTGCGAGCCACTTCGCGCCACATGGCCGTGGGGGGCAGACAGGACCTGGCCGCATACGCCCATGACCTGCTCGAAGCGCTGTGCCGCTGCCCAGGCATCGCGATGCAGGTCGCTGGCGAAGATCGGATCGAAGTCCGCCATCAACAGCCGCACGTTGACGCCCCGGTCGCACAGGCTTGCGATCAGATCGCGCCATGTGTCGAGCCCTTGACGACGCAGCTCGGGTGCGCGCAGCCGCGTGGCGGGATCGAAGATGCGAAAGGCCAGCAGAAGTTCCTGCTCGGCGCCGTGGGCCAGGCGTTCCAGTGCCGGAAAGACTTCGGCGGCCGTGATCAGCGGGCGGGGGGCAGGGGGTGGCATGGTGCTCTGCATCCAGACGGGGTCGGCGGCACCATGGGTGAGCGCAGCCGGGATGCCAAGTCTCGATCACCCCCGCCGCAGCGCACCCCGGAAGTCGCCAAGCCGAAACGCGCCGATGGCCTGTCCGCCGAGGCCATAGACTGCCGCACCGCCCGCGATCAGGAGGATCACGGCAAGATACCGCCAGCCGCCATGGGCCAACATCGGCGCCATCGCCTGGGTGGCGAGCCACAGCGCCAGGGCCATGAGCAGCGATGCGGCGAAGATCCGCCAGATCCGCTTGTGAAAGCGCGCGTCGAAGCTGGCGATCTCGCCCATGGGACGGGTGCCCCAGGCCAGAAGCGCCACCATCGTCCAACTGGCCGCCGTCGTGGCGATCGCAGGCGCGATCCAGCCCAGTGACGGGGCCAGACCAATGGCAAGGGCGGCGTTGACCACCATGCCTGCAAGCGCATAGCGGAACGGGCTGCGCGTGTCCTCGCGCGCGAAGTAGAGCGGTTGCAGCACCTTTTGCAGCACGAAGGCCGGCAGGCCCAGGCCGTAGATCGCCGTGGCGAGCGCAATGGCCTGGGTGTCGCTGGCCGTGGTGGCGCCGCGTTCGAACAGGACCGCCACCAGCGGCATCGGGATCGCGATCAGTGCCGCGGCGCAGGGCAGGGTGAGCGCCATGGAAATCTCGCCCGCCCGGGAAAGGGCGTGGCGCGAGCCCTCGGTATCCTCGGCCTTCAGCCGCCGCGACAGGTCCGGCAATAGCACGATGCCCACCGCGATGCCGACAACGCCCAGCGGCAGCTGGTAGAGCCGGTCAGCGGCATAAAGCCAGCTGACGGCATTGGGGGTTTGCGATGCCACAAGTTGGCCGACCAGCAGATTGATCTGCAACACGCCCGAGGCCAGCGCAGCGGGGATCGCCACGACGATCATCTGCTTCATGTCCGGGCTCCAGCGCGGCCGCGATGGCCGAATGCGCACGCCTGCCTTTTCGGCGGCGGTCCAGACCAGCGCCAGTTGCGCGACCCCGGCAAAGGGGATCGACCAGACGAGCCACAGGATGACCTCGCCGCCCAGGGCAGCGCCAAGCCCCATGGCGACGCAGACGAAGATGTTAAGCAGCACCGGCGCGGCGGCCGCGGCGGCAAAAAGGCCCGTGGCGTTCAGGACGCCCGAGAAGAGCGCCGAGAGCGACATGAACAGGATGTAGGGAAAGACGATGCGGCCATAGCCCACGGTCAGGTCGAACCGCACGTCGCCCGCGAATCCTTCGGCCGTGGCCCAGACGAAGGCGGGCATGAAGACCATGGCGAGCCCGGTCAGCGCCAGCACGACGAAGGCCAGCCCGGCGAAGGCCTCGTTGGCAAAGGGCGTGGCACCCTCTTCGCCTTCGTACTTCTTTGAAAACATGGGCACGAAGGCCGCGTTGAAGGCGCCCTCGGCAAAGAAGCGGCGGAACATGTTGGGTAGGCGGAAGGCGGCGACGAAAGCGTCCATCACCGGGCCCGGCCCGATCAGCGCGAGGATCAGGATCTCGCGGACAAAGCCCAGCACCCGGCTGAGCAGGGTCCAGATTCCGACGGTGAAGAAGCCCGCGACCAGGCGGATGGGTTTCATGTCGCTGCCTTGCGTTTTGCCCCGGATTAGAGGGTTTTCGCGGGTCCGGGAAGGGGCTGTGCATGCCAAGTGGCTGTCCGTCCCGGACTGTGGTGCGAAGGCGCACGGATTTCGCGCAGATCATAATGGGATTTGACCTCGCCCATCGTAGAAAGAGCCGGGAGGTCCCGGGGCAAGCCCGGGACGCGGTGTGCTGAAAGCCCGACGCGCGTCCTAGGCCCCGGCGCGTTCGGCGCGCGTTTCGATGGCATCGCGCAGCTTCTTTTCCAGCGCGCGCTGCTTGGCAGCAGAGTGGAATTTCAGCCCAAACATGTCCTTGACGTAGAAGCTGTCGACCACCTGCTCGCCATAGGTCGCGATCACGGCGCTGGCGATGTAGACGTTGGCGTTTGCCAGGGTGCGCGTCAGATCATAGAGCAGTCCCGGCCGGTCGCGGGTATCGACCTCGATGATCGTGTAGATGTCCGACCCGTCGTTGTCGAAGGTGATCGAGGTGGGCACGCGGAAGGCCTGTTCGCGCTTCTTAAGCTTCTCGCGGGTCTTGATCGCCTCGCCGGTCACCACCTCGCCCATCAGGGTCTTGCGGATCGTCTCGCGCAGGCGGGGGATGCGGCTGTCTTCGTAGGGGTGGCCATCGGAGTCCTGGATCCAGAAGGCGGCGGTGGCGAACCCGTCCTTGGAGGTGTAGGTGCGTGCGTCGACCACGTTCGCGCCCGCCAGCGCCAGCGCGCCCGCGAGCCGCGAGAAGATGCCCGGATGGTCGGTCAGCGCGAAACAGGCGCGGGTCGCGTCGCGATCTTCATCGGGATGCAGGTCGATGGCGATCTCGTCATCCTTGAGATCGCGCAGAAGCCGGGCAAAGACCACATGCGCCGTGACATGCAGCCCCTGCCAATAGGGCGGGTAGTGCCGCTGAGTCTCGGCCTTGAGCGCCTTGGCGTCCCAGTCGGCCAGTTCTGCGCGCAAGAGCTTCTTGGCCTCGGACCCGCGGCGTTCGCGGTTCAGATCCTCAAGCCCGCCCTCCATTGCGCGGCGGGTCCGGCGGTACAGCGCGCGCAACAGCGACGCTTTCCAATTGTTCCAGGTGCCGGGCCCCACGCCGCGGATGTCGCAGACGGTGAGCACGCAGAGAAGGTCGAGCCGTTCGCGGGTCTGCACCGCCTTGGCGAAATCGCGCACGGTGCGCGGGTCTGCGATGTCGCGTTTCTGTGCGGTATCCGACATCAGCAGGTGATAGCGCACCAGCCATTCGACGGTGTCCACCTCCTTGGACTTGAGCCCAAGCCGCGGCGCCACCTTGCGCGCAATGCGGGCGCCCAGGATCGAGTGATCCTCGTCCCGGCCCTTGCCGATGTCATGGAGCAGCAGCGCCGTGTACAGGACCTTTCGATTGACGCCCTCCTCGAGGATCGAGGACGCCACGGGTAGTTCCTCGACCAGGCGGCCGCGTTCGATGCGCGACAGGTGGCTGATGCATTGGATCGTGTGTTCGTCCACCGTGTAGTGGTGGTACATGTTGAACTGCATCATCGCCACGATGGGTTCGAATTCGGGGATGAAGGCGGACAGGACGCCCAACTCGTTCATCCGGCGCAGGGCACGTTCGGGGTTGCCGTGCTTCAGAAGCAGGTCCATGAAGATACGCCGGGCTTCGCGGTTCTGGCGCATGTCCTCGTCGATGAGATGCAGGTTGGCCGAGACCAGCCGCATGGCGTCTGCATGGATCAGAAGACCCGTGCGCAGCGCCTCTTCGAACAGGCGCAGGATGTTCAGCTTGTTGTCGAAGAACGTGTCGTGGTTCTCGATGTCGATGCGGTTGTGCACCACCCGGTAGCCCTCTTTGAGCTTGGGACGACGCTTGAAGACGCGGGCCAGCATGGGTTCGGGCTTGGCTTGCTGGGCCTCGAGCGAGGTCAGCAGGATCCGGGTCAGATCTCCCACCTGGGTGGCGTGGCGGAAGTAATCCTGCATGAAGACCTCGACTGCGCGGCGGCCCGGGCGGTCGGTGTACCCCATGCGCTGGGCCACCTCGACCTGGAGGTCGAAGGTCAGCTGGTCGGTGGGGCGCCGGGTGATCAGGTGCAAATGGCAGCGCACGGCCCAGATGAACCGCTCGGCCAACTCGAACTCGGTGTATTCCTCGGGCTGGAAGACCCCGAGATCCACCAGTTCGCGCGCGGTACCGGCGCGGTGGACATACTTGGCGATCCAGTAGAGCGATTGCAGGTCGCGCAGCCCGCCCTTGCCCTCTTTCACGTTAGGTTCGACCATGTAACGCTGGCCCTGGCGTTCGTGACGGCTGTCGCGCTCGGCCAGCTTGGCCTCGACAAAGGCGGTTTCGCTGCCCTGGAAAAGTTCGTTCCACAGCCGCTGGTCGAGGGTCTCGGCCAGAGCTGCGTTGCCGCCGAGGTAACGGTTTTCCAGCATCGCGGTGCGGATGGTATAATCCTCACCACCGAGGCGCAGGCAGTCGCGCACAGTGCGCGAGGCATGGCCGACTTTCAGCTTCAGGTCCCACAGCATGTAGAGCATGCTTTCGATCACGCTCTCGGCCCAAGGGGTGATCTTGTAGGGCGTGAGGAACAGCAGATCCACATCGGACTCAGGTGCCATCTGTCCGCGCCCGTACCCGCCCACGGCCAAGAGCGCTATGCGTTCGCCCTCGGTCGGGTTGGGATTGGGGTGCAGGTGGCCGGTCGCGATTTCCATCGCGCCCAGCACGAGGCAATCGGTCAGCCAGGTGTAGCTGCGTGTGGCCCGACGCGCGGCAAAGGGATCGGTCGCGAAGGCCCGCGCGATGGCGGCACGGCCGGATTTCCGGCCCTCCGTCAGGAGGGTCATACCGGCCTTGCGGATGTCCTCGGGGCCCGCGCCATCAACCTTGGCCGCGGCGAGACTGTCGAGAAACGCGGGAAAGTCGAAGATCTCGGCCTGTGGGCAGATCAGATCGCCGATGACCGGGGGGATGGGCCGGTCAGAAACCGGCGCCACCGAAGCGTCTTGGTGCAGGGTCAATCACGGCCACCTGTCTGTTGCGGATCGTCGCGACGGCAAGGCCGCGTTCGTTTGTGCCATCGGCGCGCAGGCGGAAGATGCCACCGGTGCCTTCGAACCCGGCACCCTGGGTCAGCCGCGCCCGGCTGAGCGCGTCCGATCGCCCGGTGGCCAGGAGCGAACCCACTGCGGCGATGCCATCATAGGCCAGCCCCGCAAGCGGGTGCGGGCTGGCGCTGTAGGCCGCCTGGTAGCGCGCAAAAAACGCTGCAGTGCGCGCCGGGTCCGAGATGGTGAACCAGCCACCTTCGGCGCCCGGCAGCGACGTGGTCTGCGGCGGCGTATCCCAGCGCGCCAGGCCCATATACTGGGTGCTGGCCGGATCGATGCCCGCCTCGGGCATCAGCTGCAACAGAAGCGGCAACGCACCGGCGGCGGTCGAGGTCAGAATGACCGAATCCGCGTTTGCCGTGCTCGACGTGGAGCGGATGCGCGGCACGGCCGAGACGACACCCTGTTCGGTGAAGGGAAAGCTTTCGACCCCGGCCACGGTCACGCCATTGGCGGCGGCGGCGGCCTGGATCGCGTTGCGCCCGAACTGGCCCTCGACGTTTTCGGGATGCACGATCACCACGCGTTCGCGGCCTTGTCCGGCTGCGTAAGTCATCAGTCGGTCCGCGGTGCCGCGGAAGGTCTGTCCCAGAACGAAGACGTTGCCGCCCGCGATCGAGGTGTTGTTGGAGAAGCTCAGGACACTCACGTTGTCCTGGGCCACGGCAACGCCTGCGGCATTGGCGGCCTCGGCGAAGAGCGGACCGAGGATGATCTGCGCCCCGCCGTCCACGGCGGCCCGCGCCTGGGCGGCC